>Ga0075444_10001967_pt1 | contig 12571 bp, 10 predicted proteins | sample CoawatmetaG01DNA_FD_76836 | JGI IMG/M metagenome (GOLD analysis project Ga0075444, IMG submission 76836) | Marine microbial communities from the West Antarctic Peninsula - Coastal water metaG017-DNA | ecosystem: Environmental > Aquatic > Marine > Coastal | place: Atlantic Ocean: West Antarctic... | reverse complement strand
GAGTTCTTGATGAGTTATGGAATCAAACATATAAGCCAAAACAAATTGTCATTATCGATTCATCAGATGTTGATGATATTAATTTAACTTTAGCTAACTTTAATGATGATATTGAGATCGTTTATAAAAAAGTTAAAAAATCCTACCCTGGAAGAGCTAGAAATATTGGAGCACAATTTGCTTCAGAAGATTGTATAGCTTTCCTTGATTCTAAAACTATTCCAACTAAGGGCTGGTTAGAGAGTTCATTTAAAATGTTCAAAAATTATGATGTAATTTTTGGCTCAGTAAGCTATAAAGGCATTAATATAGTTCAAAAACTAATTTGTGCTGCAATTTATGGTGACAATAACTTGGAGCATATATCAGGCACTTTAATTTCAAAAAATAATTTTCGTAAAATTGGGATTTTCAATGAAACAACTAGAGCTGGAGAGGATGTCGATTGGAGAAATAGAGTTAAAAGCTCAAACCTAAACTTTACTTCTCCTCATAAAGCTAGCTCAGTATATTCAGAAATTTCTAGTAATTTATTAAACCATGTAAAACGTTCTTTCATTTATCAATTACATGGGGCTTTAATAGATATTCAGTATTCTACTAAAATTGTATTTTTGAGTTTATTTATGATTTTTCTTGCAACTTTGATTCCTAATTGGAATAATTTAGTTGGCTATAATAATGAATTGCTATTTATCCCTCACATACTGAAATCTTTTTTACTGATCATATCTATGTTCATCTTATATGGAGTTATTAATATTTATTTTTTAAAAATTAGTTCTAAAAGGAGGACTATTTTGTTGTTTTTGGTTAACTTAACACTTTTTATTGGGTTATTTATAGTTATATTTTATTGGAATGCTGGGGTTGCTAATTGGGATGCTGCTTCGCCATATTATATTCCACACATAACTAAATTATATTTGGGCTTTATTTTAGCTACTTCTATCATACTAAGGGGGGTAGTCCTTCCAATTAAAAGAGGGGTTTCTAATATTTATTTATTTCCATATCGTTGGATATTAGTTGGTTTAATTGGGTTAATTTTAGATATTTCAAAAGCGCCAGGTTATTTTTTTGGAGCAATAATTGTATCCCTTAGGGCTCTAAAATCATTTATAACTTTTAGTAAAAAATAATATATGAAATATCTAATTTGATTTTTAATTATGCCATTTAATAATATTGATTATAACTATATGATTTTTTTAATTTATGTAGTGTCATTTTTTCTTTCTATTGTAGGTGTTTACTTCTATAAGATAATTGCAATAAATAGAAACATATTATCAAATCCCAATCATAGAACTCTTCATAAGTCATCAACACCTCGAGGTGGAGGTGTAGTTTTTTCTTCGATATTTGTAATATTTTCTTTATATTTTTGGTTGAATAACCTAAATAATTATGATATTTTTATGATTATATCTGTTGGCGGTCTTGCTATATTATTGATTGGTTTTCTTGACGATTTGGTAAGCATAAGTGCAATTAAAAAACTAACTCTTCAAATTATTTTGTCTGGTTGGGCAGTATATTGGTTAAATGGTGGACCTTTGATGGGTATTGACTGGATACCAAGTTTAATAGTTTTATTTATTACGATGTTTTTTTTGGTATGGGTTATGAATGCTTATAATTTCATGGATGGTATTGATGGTATGGCTTCCTTGGGAGGAATTTTAGCAAGTATTCTAATAGCTCTAATAATTGTTATTACTAATGGACTTACCTTATCCGCTTTGCTACTTTTGTTATTATTTTCTACTATGATGGGCTTTTTAATTTTTAATTGGCCGCCAGCTAAGATATTTATGGGTGATTCAGGAAGTATGTTTTTAGGTTATTTTTTTGGATGCATAGTTCTTTATACAATAATGCGTAACGAAGTTAGTATTTGGACTTGGGTTATTATTTTTGGATATTATATTGCAGACACTACAACTACTCAGATTATGCGTTTAATACTGGTTAAAAAGTGGTATGCTCCTCATAGAAGCCATGCATATCAAAATTATGCAAGATTAGCTGATAGTCACCTTAAAACAATTGGCTTATTTGTAGTTTATTATTTAGTATGGATATTCCCACTTTTAATTTGGAGCTTGATATCTCCAAATTATGCATTATTTATTTCAGTTCTTGCAATTATTCCAGCAATAATTTTTTCTTATAAATTTGGTCCAGTTTTATCCTCAAAATAAGTATATTTTAAACATATAAGGAGTATCTAATGATAAGCAGAGACATTTTAAAAGTTAGAGCAAAGAAATTACAAACCTCTGGTGTTAAAGTTCATGACCCAGAGCGTCTTGATATAAGAGGAACTCTAATTTGTGGTAAGGATGTTGAAATTGATATCAATGTAATAATTGAAGGTGAAGTGGTCCTAGAAGATGGTGTTTTTATTGGTGCTAGCTGTATTTTGCGTGACTGCAGAATTGGTAAGAAATCTAGTATAAATCCATTCTCTTTAGTTGATGGTTCAGATGTAGGTATGAATACCTTTATTGGACCATATGGACGAATACGACCTGGTAGTTTAATATCGGATAATGTACAAATAGGTAATTTTGTTGAGATTAAGAATGCAAAAATTAATTCAAAATGTCGTATAAATCATTTATCTTTTGTGGGAGATGCTGATCTGGCAGAAAAAGTTACAATAGGTGCAGGAACAATTACTTGTAATCATAATGGGGTTGATATAAATCAAACCATTATTGGAAAAGGTGCCTATATTGGCTCTGGTTGTAATTTAGTTGCTCCATTAAAAATTGATCATGGATCAACAATTGCATCTGGCTCGACTATTACAAAAGATATATCAAGCAATGTACTAGTAATAGCTCGTGCTAAGCAGGTGGTAAATAAAAATTGGAAAGGCCCTAAAAAATTGATTACTAAACTATAGTGGTTATTTAATGAAAAAAATATCAATATCTCTATGGGGGCTTGGTAATCATGCTGAAAATCGCATACTTCCAGCTTTGAAGTCTTTAAAAAATCTTTCTTTAGTTGGGGTGTGTTCACGAAATGAAGAAAAAGTTTTAGAAACGGCAAAAAAATATAATTGTTTAGGGTGGACAAATCCTAGGGAAATGTTGAATGATGCTAGTATAGATATTATTTATATTGCAGCACCGATAGGGGTTCATTTTAATTTAGTAGAGCAAGCGTTAAAGGCTGGAAAAATTGTCTGGTGTGAAAAACCGCTTACCTGTAATTATAATAATACTAAAGAACTTATCTCACTTGCAGAAAGAAATAAAGTTATGTTGGCCGAAGCTTTTATGTATTTGTATCACCCTCAGTTTAAAAAAGTTAAAAACCTTGTAAATGATAAATATAATAATTTTGGTAAAGTAAAGTCTGTTATCTGCAGGTTTGGCATTCCTAGTCTTGATAATCCTGGATTTAGAAATGATCCGGACCTCTGTGGAGGGGCTTTATGGGATGTTGCATCTTATACAGTTTCTGCGGTACTTGAGCTTTTTCCACAACAAAGTGCTAAAGTATTGTTTGCTGAAGTAAATAAGCCATCAGAATCTCCTGTAGATACTGATGGTAGGGCGATTATTCGATTTTCAGGTGGGGTTTCTGCTTATCTTGAGTGGGGTATTGGAGTGGGGTATAAGAATGAGATTGATTTATGGTCTGATAATGGGTCTTTTTATACCGATAAAATATTTTCTAAACCTAAAAATTACCAGCCTACATATCGTATTCGAGATCAAAAAGGTGATGAGTTTTTAGAAAATGGACAAAAGTCAGATCAAATTGAAGCAATGTTGATAGAATTTAGTAAGATTCTAAATTTCCCAGATAAAATTAAACAAGAACATTTTCGAATTCTTGAGCTTGCCAAGATAATGGATGAAATAGTTAAATTTGACTTGTAATGTCTAAAGTTTTTTCAGTAAAATAATTATTTTTATTTCAATAAAAATATAATGGAAAAATGGAAAAACATAAAGTTGGATGATGACACAATGTGGCCACCTACCGGTCTAGTTGAAATGGACTTACCTCATACAGATGCTAGAGGGTCAATCCAGTCATTAGTAAACTTCCCAATGAAAAATCTATCTTTAATTACATCAAAAAAAGGTGCAATTAGATCTAATCACTATCATTTAACAGATTGGCGCTATATGTATATTCTATCAGGCTCTTTTGATTATTATTTTAGACCAACTGATTCTGATGAAGATTTACAGTGTGTCAGAGTGAAAGCTGGGGAGTTAATTTTTACACCACCTATGGAAGATCACGCGACTGTATTTTTAGAAGATTGTAATTTACTAGCAATGAGTCGTAATCCTCGAGATCAAGAAACATATGAGAAAGATGTTAGAAGGGTAATTCTTATTGAAGAAAGCAATAATTTATAGTGTGTAATAAAAATTTATACTTCCGAGATTTATGTCGGATGTGCAATAGTGATAGACTATTAAAGACAGTTAGCTTATCTCCTACTCCACCAGGAAATGATTTTCTTACAATAGAAGAATTAGGCAGAGAAGAGAGGGTTTATCCATTAGATCTTTATTATTGTGAGTCTTGCAATCATGTTCAACTAGGCCATGTTGTTGATCCTAAAATTCTTTATCAAAAAAATTACACATATGTTTCAGCTACTTCTGGGCAATTTGTTAATCACCTAAAAGAATATGCAGAGAGTATGGTTAAGCGCTTTAACTTAAAAAGTAATTCGCTAATTGTAGACATTGGCTCAAATGATGGGACATGTCTGAGTTTCTTTAAAGCCCTTGGCATGGAGGTAATTGGAGTAGACCCTGCAACTGAGATTGCAAAAAAAGCTACAGAGGATGGTATAGAAACTATTGCAGATTTTTTTAGTTATGAACTTGCAATTGAACTGAATAAAAAGTATGGACCTGCAAAATATATCACTTCACATAATGCCTGTGCCCATATTGATGACTTGCTGGATGTAGTGAAAGGTGTTGAGGTATGGCTTGGTGACGATGGTATTTTTGTTCTCGAAGTTGGGTATTTGGTTGATGTTTATACAAACACTTGGATTGATACAATTTATCATGAGCATCTTGACTTTCATACAGTTGCTCCATTTGAAAAACTTTTTGCACGCGTGGACATGGAGGTGATTGGAGTTGAAAGAATTAAACCTCAAGGTGGTTCTATTAGAGTTATGGCGCAAAAAAAGAAAGGAAAGCTTATTAGGCAGAGCTCAGTAGATGAGTTAATTGCTATAGAAAATAAACTTGGGTTTAACAATGTAGAAACATTTTATGAATTTGAAAATAAAATAAACTTAGTAAAAGCACAATTAAAACAATTAGTTTTTGAATTAAAAGCTAAAGGAAAAACTATTGCTGGATTTGGAGCACCTACAAAAGCAACCACTCTTATGGGACATTTTGGGCTTGATGAAAAAATACTTGATTTTATAGTTGATGATAATCCACTTAAGCAAGGCCTATATACTCCAATAACACATATTCCAGTATTATCAGCAGATGCCTTATATGAAAAAAAGCCAGATTATGTACTTATTCTTGCTTGGAATTTCTCAGAGCCAATAATGGATATGCATAAGAAATATGGTAGCGAAATTGGACACTTTATCTTACCTATGCCATTTCCTAAAGTTGTTTAATAAGGGTTAAAATGTACTTATGTATATATCATTAATTAATATTTTAAGATGAATGAAAAAAAAATTCTTGTAGTTGCTCCTCATCCAGATGATGAAACACTTGGTGCAGGTGGAGCAATTGCTAAGTTTGCCCAAAAAGGATATGAAGTAAAAATTTTAACTGTTTCTGGTCATTTGCCTCCACTTTATAGTAGAGAAGATTATGATAAGACAGTAATCGAAGCAAGTAAGGCTTTTAATATCTTGGGGGTCTCTAGTTATAAATATTTGGAAATCCCAGCTACTATGATTGGTGATATGCCTATTAGTGATTTAAATTCTAAGGTATCACAGGTTGTTAATGATTTTCAACCTAACATGGTTTTCTGCCCATATCCAGATCGTCATGTAGATCATCGTCTTGTATTTGACAGTGTTATGGTTGCAACTAGACCAGTTGGTGTAGGTAGAAAAATTAAAATTGTTGCTGCTTATGAAACACTCTCAGAAACTCATTGGAATGCACCTCATATAGAGCCTAACTTTACTCCAAATTGGGTAATTGATATTTCAGATCATATTGAAATTAAATTAGAAGCTTTAAAATGTTATAAATCTCAAATATTTGAATTCCCTAGCCCAAGATCTGTTGAAGCTGTTGAAGCTCTCGCTAAGTTTAGGGGTACTCAAGCTGGCTTTGGTTATGGAGAGGGGATGCATATAATTAGAAAAATTAGTTAATTTTTTTATGAGGCTATCATTTGATTGAATTTATCTTATCCCTATCTAGGCGTCAAAAAACATTATTAATTGTAATTGTAGATGCAATTACTTTAATTTTAATTTTGTACTTATCCATTTCTCTTAGATTGGGATTGCTTGTAACACCATTTCAGAGTGTATATTGGATATTTTTTTATGCGCCTTTAATTGCTATTCCAATTTTTTTTCGTTTTGGGCTATATAGTACTTCCATTCGCTATATTGGCTTTAACTCATTGTGGTCAATATTGCAAGCAGCGTCTCTCTATTCTTTAATTTGGGGTGTTTTTGTATTTCTTATAGCAATAGAGGGTTTTCCTAGATCAGTAATATTGATTAATTGGATATTATCTGTATTTATAATATCGTCTCTTCGAATGACTGCTCGTTGGTTATTAACAATTTCAAACACTGATTTTAAAAAAAATGTGATTATATATGGTGCTGGTCATGCCGGAAGGCAGCTAGCAATTGCATTAAAGCAGTCTAATGATTATCAGCCTGTCTCATTTATAGATGATTCAAAAGAAATGCAAAAACAATCTATTAATGGACTAGAGGTTAGATCTCCAGATGATTTGGAGTATCTAATTAAAAATAAAAAAGTTGATGAAGTGTTATTAGCAATGCAAGATCTCTCTCGCTCTCGCCGAAACGATATAGTTGAACTTATTAGGCCATATTCTGTAGTTGTCATGTCTTTACCTAGTGTTTCATCATTAGCAGGAGGTAAAGTCAAAATTGAGGATTTACAAGAAGTTAATATCCAAGATTTGTTAGGTAGAGAGTCTGTAAAGCCAAATAAAAAACTTCTAGAGATTAAGGTTTTACATAAAGTTGTATTGGTTACAGGTGCAGGGGGATCAATTGGTGCTGAAATCTGTAGACAGATAATTTTACTAAACCCTAAAAAATTAATTCTTTTTGAAAACAGTGAATCTGCCCTTTACCAAATTGAGCAACAAATTAATATTTTAAAGCCTCTAGGCCTAGAAGTTATCCCAGTTTTAGGCTCTGTTTCTGATAAATTGAGGATGCAATCCATACTAAAGTTATATCGGGTCCAAACAATGTATCACGCTGCAGCTTACAAACATGTTCCATTAGTTGAAGCTAACCCATCTCAGGGAGTTTTTAATAATTCGATTGGAACATTTGTAGCTGCTCAAGCTGCAATTGATTCAAAAGTTGAAACTTTTGTTTTAATTTCAACTGATAAGGCAGTAAGACCTACCAGTACTATGGGTGCTTCAAAGCGAGTTGCTGAATTAGTTATTCAGGCGCTTGCAAAAAAATCTCATGCTACTTGTTTAACTATGGTTCGTTTTGGAAATGTACTTGACTCAAGTGGTTCAGTCATTCCCTTATTTAAAAAACAAATTGAGCATGGAGGGCCAGTAACAATAACTGATCGAAAGATGGTTAGATATTTTATGACCATACCTGAGGCAGTTGAACTAGTAATTCAAGCTGGTGCCATGGGAAAAGGGGGTGAAGTTTTTGTTTTAGATATGGGAGAGCCTGTAAAAATTCAAGATTTAGCTGAAAAAATGATTCAGTTAAGTGGCCTTCAATTGCGAGATGAAGATACGCCTGATGGAGATATAGAAATTAAATATATAGGCTTAAGGCCAGGTGAAAAACTTTATGAAGAGCTTCTAGTTGGTGGCATTAATAAAATTACTGAGAATCCTCTTATTATGCGCGCTGAAGAAGAGATGATTGCTTGGGAAGTTTTACTTCCAATTCTAAACGAACTCAAAGATGCTTCTTCAAGATCAGATCATATTAGAATTAGAGAATTACTCCAAGAATTAGTACCAGTATTTAAACCCCAACATCCAGTTAATTGATTAACTATTGGATAAATATATTGATCTAAATTAATAGAAAATTAAATATTTGAATCCTACAGTGATTTAGCAAAATGATTAGTAGCTTCTATGAAGCCTTCAATGGAACCACAATCAAAACGCTTTCCTTTAAAGTTATACGCAATGACCTTGCCTTTTTTGGCCTGAACAAGAAGTGCTTCTGTGATTTGTATTTCTCCACTTTTATCAGGTTTAACATCTTCAAGAATGTCAAAGATATCAGGAGTAAGAATGTATCGACCAATAATAGCTAAATTGCTTGGTGCATATTTTGTTTCTGGTTTTTCCACCATATTTGTAACATGATAAGTATCTTTACTGCCTTTTACTAAATGTCCAGAAATGACTCCATATTTATTAGTTTGATTTAGAGGAATTTCTTCAATTGCAATAATAGAGCATTTATATATTTTGTAAATTTCAATCATTTGCGCAATCACACCTTGATCTTCACAATCACAAAGATCATCTGCAAGAATTACTGCAAATGGTTCATCTCCAATTAAAGGCTTTCCTGTAAGAATAGCATGACCCAATCCAAGCATATTTTGTTGACGAACATATGTGAAGGTGGCTTTTTCTATTACATCTTTAATTTCTTTAAGATAATGTTCTTTTGGTGTTCCTTTTAACTGAGCTTCAAGTTCAAAGGAATTATCAAAGTGATCTTCAATAGATCTTTTTCCTCTTCCAGTAACTATAGCCATTGTATTTATTCCTGCTGAAATTGCTTCTTCAACACCATATTGGAGTAATGGCTTTGTAAGAATTGGCAACATTTCTTTAGGAACAGCTTTAGTTGCAGGTAAAAAGCGGGTTCCATATCCAGCTGCTGGGAATAAACATTTAGTTATCAATTGAAGTTACCTTTTGTAATATTTATTCAATTTTAATGATGTTATGCCAGATAAATCTCTTTATTTTTTGTTTGTGTTAATATTACATAATATGACAATTAATATAAAACATAAGGTATAGCTTTTAGAAATTGTAATAAAATATCTTAATAATAATAAAACAATATTTAATTTCATGGACATAGGGCTTTTCAAAAATTAACTTTACATAAAATATTTTAATTAAATAAAGCTTTAAAATCTAATAATGAACCCTATATCTACTAGTAATCCTATAAAACAAGATTTAGAGGGCTTATCAGTCTATTTAGGTAGTAATTTAGATTGGGTTCAGGGTGCTGGAGGAAACACTTCTGTTAAGGATAATGGCGTTTTATGGGTTAAAGCATCTGGATTTTGGCTGGCAGATGCTCAAAATAAAAACATATTTGTTCCTTTAAAACTTAATGAAGTTCTACCCTTGATTTCTAAGGGATTGGATGATTTAAGTTCAGCACGAATCTCTGGTAATCAATATGATGATCTAAGGCCTTCTATTGAAACCACATTACATGCATTAATGCCTCATAGATTTGTTATTCATCTTCACTCAGTCAACGTGATTTCTTATGCAATATTAAATCAAGGTAAAAAAATATTAAAGGATAAGCTTGATGGCATAAACTGGCTTTGGGTGCCATATGTAAGGCCTGGCTTACCTCTTAGTAAAATGTTATACAAATTAAATGCCTCTAAATTTGACGTGCTTATTTTAGGAAATCATGGATTAGTTATTGGTGCTGATACAAAAGATATTGCGACTAAAATGCTTAAAGAGGTTGAAAAAAGGCTATCTCGCTCTATTAATAAAAGTTTTTATTTTTCAGATAAGGAAAAGCTTCTTAATTTAGCTAAAAATTCAGAATATAAGCTTCCAAAGTATGATTTTTGCCATTTTTTAGCTAAGGATAGTCTTTCACTTGAACTGCTTGTTAAAAATCCAATATATCCAGACCATGTAATTTTTATAGGACCAGGACCTATGACTATAGTTTTGATTGATGATCTTAATGATAACTTTTTAGAAAAATCTTTTAGATTTAAAAAAAGAGTTCTAATAATTAAAGATTTTGGCGTACTGGTCCATAAAGATTTCAGTGAGAATGGTGAGGAGATACTTCATTGTCTTGCAAGTGTATTAATAAGATGTTTTCCAAATAAAAAGATTAATCATCTTAAGCCAGATCAAGAGTTAGAATTACTTGGATGGGATGCTGAAAAGTATCGAAAATTAATTCAAAGATAATATTATGCAAATAGTAATTCCAATGTCAGGATTTGGTGAGCGTTTTCGTAATGCTGGATATTCAGTCCCAAAACCTCTAATTGAAGTTGAGGGCAAGACTATTATTCAGCATGTTGTGGAGATGTTCCCTGGTGAAAATGATATTACTTTTATATGTAATGAAGACCATTTAAATGAGAGCTCTTTTCGTATGAGAAATATTCTTAATGAAATTGCTCCACAAGCGAAAATTATTTCAATAAAGTCTCATAATTTGGGGCCAGTGCATGCAGTTCTTCAGGCAATAGAGCATCTGAATCTTGAAGAGCCAACTATAGTTAATTATGCTGACTTTACTTGTGATTGGAATTATGCTGATTTTTGTAATGAAGTTCTATATTCTAATTGTGATGGAGCAATCCCATGTTATAGAGGCTTTCATCCCCATACTTTATGGAGTAATTACTATGCTTATGTTCCAGAAAAGGAGATGCGTGCTTTAGATATTCAAGAGAAAATCCCTTTTACGAAAAATCCCAGAGAAGAGTTTGCATCAAGTGGCACTTACTACTTTAAGAATGCAATAGTTATGCAGAAATATTTTGAGAGAAGTGTAATAGATGGTTTGACTGTTGGGGGAGAATTTTATGTAAGTATGGCTTATAAGCCTATGATTCAAGATGGTTTAAATATTCAGGTATATGAATTAGATCATTTTATGCAATGGGGTACGCCAACTGATCTTGAAGAATATATTTATTGGTCAAAAGCCTTTCGTTTAATTTCTGAAAATGGTAGGCAAGTTCAGCCAAGACATGAAGGGAGTCTTATGCTTCCAATGGCTGGAATTGGTAGTAGATTTATAAATGAAGGTTATGAATTACCAAAACCTTTAATAAAGGTTCTGAAAAAACCCATGGCAGTTCAGGCCTTACTAGACCTTCCTTCATCAGACCAGCAAAATTTTATTTTACGTTCTGATATGTATGGTATTGATGAATTAACTCAAGCTTTAGGCAATAATTCTAGTAATGCAAAGTTTTTTTATTTAGATTATATGACTGATGGACAGGCAACTACCTGCATTGAAGGAGCTAAAGAGTTATCAATTGATCAACCGATTACAATTGCAGCTTGTGATAATGGAATGGTATATAACTCTGAGTCATTTAACCGACTTTTGGAATCCAGCAATGTAGATGTAGTGGTATGGGCAGCAAGAGGGTATCCAGGTGCAATTCGAAATCCTGAAATGTATGGTTGGATTGATGTTGAAGAGACAGGTTTAATTCGGAGCGTCTCAGTAAAAAATCCACTTTCTAATCCAAAAAATGATCCAATAGTTGTAGGTGCCTTTACATTTAAAAAGCTAAGTTATTTCTTAAAAAGTACTCAGCTCATGAAGGATAGAGGGGCAAAGGTTAACAATGAGTATTATATTGATATGTCAATAAATGATGCAATTTCAATGGGCTTACGTTGCGTTATATTTGAAATTGAGTCTTATATATGTTGGGGAACACCAAATGATCTTAAAACTTTTGAATATTGGCAAACATGTTTAAAAGGTTGGAATGGACATCCTTATAAGGGTTAGCTTATATCTAATATTTTAGAATTATCTTTATTTGTATTAGACACTATATAAACAACACCACCCATTCCATAGGTGAAAACTAAACGAACATCAAAATTATTTTTTTCAATAAGATTATTAAAAGCTTTTGAAACACCATGGAATTCACTCCCTTTGTAGGAAAAGAAATCATCTAAAATAATGTAAGTACCATTTTGAATTATAGAACTACAAAAAATTAATGCTTCGCTTGCACTGGAGAATGTGTCGCAATCAATAAATATAATTTTAGACTTATTTATATTGAAAGATTTTGGTCCATTTTTTAATGTATCACTAAAAAAACCTTTAATAAGTTTAAAACTTACATCATTAGATACTTTCTTAACTTTTCGCTCAACCTTTTTATAATCAACTTGAAAGTTGCTATCAATATAAAAGGGATGTTGATCCATTCTATCCGTTTTCCCAAATCCTTCAAATGAATCAAAGCCAAAAAATTTTGTATTAGAGTCAGAGGATTTATTGATTTTTTCTAGTTTTTTATAACAGCGTATTGAGTGACAAAATGAACTTCCTGAAAATACACCAAACTCTAAATAATCTCCCTGG
>Ga0075444_10001966_pt1 | contig 12572 bp, 14 predicted proteins | sample CoawatmetaG01DNA_FD_76836 | JGI IMG/M metagenome (GOLD analysis project Ga0075444, IMG submission 76836) | Marine microbial communities from the West Antarctic Peninsula - Coastal water metaG017-DNA | ecosystem: Environmental > Aquatic > Marine > Coastal | place: Atlantic Ocean: West Antarctic... | reverse complement strand
ATATAGCCTTTCGCGCCTTTTTTCCTTACAGGAGATGGCGGCAAGACAGCTTCGATGGCTGCCCGAACCTCTGGTGATCCGTAATCAAAATCACCCGCGATTATCCCACTCTTTTCGCCTAAACAAATGCCTACCCCAGCGTCAGGCCATGCGCTCCATTGCTCGTACTCAAACACCGTTGGTGTCTGTGAGCAGTATTTTTGCCAGCCACTCATGCCAACCCACTGTTGGTTAACATAACGCCCCGGTCTTTTCTCGCCCGGTAGGATTGGGATAGCTGAGTACCCTGCGTCGATCAGCGCGATCCCCGCCATTGCGAATGGGCTTGTCAAAACGGTATCTCCTGATCTGGTTCACTTGGGGTTTCGCTCAAAGTTTCAGTCCACCCGTTCACAACACATTCAATAAATTGCATCCATTGTTCGCGTGAACACTCGACAGAAATATTTTGCTCAGAAAAATACTCCCCACCGTACTGGCTTGCGCCCTTTAAAGCGAAAATTTCGTTTGTTGTTTTATCAATCATGTCCATGCACCTCATTGAGCAATAATTTGTTTTAATGCCAATCTTCCCGGCTATTTTTGGGTCAATACCAAAGCCACGGGCCTCACGGCTGCACACATCGCAAATTAATTTTTTTATTTTTTTTTATGCTTCTTCATTTTCAATGATCCCATCACCATCACAATTTTCGCATTTTACTTCCCTATCCTCATAGTTAGGTTCAGCAAACCGGGCGCTATTTTGAGGCAAAAATCTCGTAACCTCGACAAGCACCACGCCTTGGCCCATGCATTGCGAACATTCAGAACGGAATTTCGTCATCTAACTTTTCTTCAGCAGCCTTAATTTCAAACCACTTTGCGATCACCGTCTTAATGAAATTTGTGTATTCCTGTTTAGATAACTCACTAAGATTGAATTTATTAATCTGTTGAAGATACTCACCGCCGCTTGCCCCAGCTTTTAAAATCAATCGATCTTCACGCTCATTTGACGTAAGCATTTGCCGCCTCCTATTTATTTGTCTTGATTTTGTAGCTTTCAAATTTTCTACCTTGTAATAGCTTTTTCCACTGACCATCCGGGGTGCTTTGTTCTGCCTTTTCCGCTTTTTCGATTAAGGCCTGTTCCCGTGATTTTCGGACTTTCTTTAAATTGCTTTTTTGTTTAATAATTTGTTTCATGCTGCTATATCCTTTGGTATCCACCATTCATCGTCTTCTCCTTTAAGTTTTTTTGTTGAAAAAAAGCCGTGATATTGTGGATTATAGTAAATAAATAAACGCCCATAATAAGCGATAAAGTCGTTGCTAATTTTAAAGTCACCATCGCGAGTGACTACCGATGTTTCCCACCGAATACGATTAACGATTAGCCAGGCTGACAGCTTTTGATGACCCGCGCCCAAGGCTTCTTTGCAAAACCGCTCAAACAATGGATAGATGTGTGGATTTTTCTTGTGCCAGTGCCACCACGTTAATCGACGTTCAACACTCATTGCCCATTATCCTTGTAATCTGCACCATCCCTTAATTTGTATATGATGGTTTCACCGTCAGTGTCTGTTTGATCACCAGCAACTAAATTTGGGATAAACCTGTGTGACGAACAGCCAACCATCTGTGTTTCTAGAGAAATAGCCCATGGGTCTTTGCCATGCTCACACAGCCACTCGCCATCGTCAGTTGGTGTCGAGTGCATACAAGTTCTACAATTACGTTCTGGTAGCTTACCACCGTGACAATTGTCCCAGTGATCACAAAACTTGCATTTAAAAAATGAGGGGTCTTCGCTTTGACGCACTGGTGGCGTGGCGGCGTGTATAATACGTCCGGCGCGCTCAATCACTCTCAGAGCAAAGTCTGTGTCGTAATTTATTCTTTCGCTGTAGAGTTCATCGTTGTTTTTGTTAACAGCAAAATAAAACGCACGTTTTATGTTTGTAAGGTGCATATAAACTTGCATCTGCACAAAGTGTTCAATCTTACTTTTTTCAACGCCTTCTTTTTTCAATTTAATGAATGATTTATCGTTGTGAGTTTTAAATTCACCAACGTGCCATGACTTTGGTGCTTCAATCAGTCCTAAGATCACAGCATCCATCGAACCACCAAAATGACCGCCATGTGCTTCAACACGAAACTGTCTGCCCGTTTCCGGGTCTTCATCTAAACACGTTGCGCCTGTCGCACGGATATCAGCTACCATTCGTGGCTCTGCATGATTGCCTGTGTCGAAAAGCCTAAGTATCCGGCCTTCGTGATTAGCTTTGGTAATCCAACGAAAGATTGACCAAACTTCACGGTCACATTCTCGACCAATAACTGAAGCGCCTAAATGCGGCCTCCATCCGTTATCACTTTTAATTTTATATGCTTTATATATTCGCTCAATGGTAGGCGAAACAAACTCTGGTATAGCAGCCATAACAACCTCGTAAAAAAGTGGGGTCGCTGAGAACAGGGATGAAACTCAGCAACCCCTGCCAACAAAACTATTCCCAAGGCATCTTCTGGGAGATTTGGGGGTCTGCTGGCATTGATTGTTGGATAGCTGCTGGAGCCACTGGAGCCACTGGAGCCACTGGAGCGACAGGAGCGACAGGAGCCGGGACTTGCGGCGAAACTATAGCTGCTGTGGGGTTGCTGTTAGTTTTTTTATTTTTCATGGCACTAAAATCAATGCAATTGGAATCAGGCCACTTCTCGCCTGATCCATCTGTTTTCATATTTCCAATTTTTATTTTAATATCTGCATAAAAAGGAATGTTATGACATAGCTCTGTTGCGTTAAATTTTTCTAGCTTAGTTAATTTTTGGATAACCTTTAAATTTTGTTGTCCAATATGTTGTACCGCTTCATCATCATGTTTATAATTAAAATATTCAAAAATCATACGCCCGGCATTTGGTTCAAGGACTTCAATCTCAAGTTTAACAAATTGACCAGTTCCTTTTTTATTTGGCTGAACGTCAGAACCAACCACTTGCATTAAATAGCTGCCCGGCTTTAAAGCTGAAAACCCGTCTTCAATTTCTATCTCTGCAATGTCTAAATCAAGACTTGGCATATTATGTCTCCTTCTCTGTTTGGTTGAAATATGGGATGTGTTCTGCGATTGCAGACCATTCCATTGGTAAAGTGTCCGGCATTGAGTACCTGTTTTTGGCTAATTGTGTTGGACGGTCAGTTGTCTGCAAAATTCTCTCACCAGTGCCAATGGCCCGGTTTTGCTTTTTATTAAATCCAACATCGCTTTTTGTTGTTGCGATCTTATAGTTGGCAAATAAAATACAATCGGAGTGTTCTTGAACTAATGCACTTGTATGCTTGTGCATTTTGATCTCGTAACGATTGTACGGATCGTGTTCCGGGCTATCGAATTTCACGACAGTACTGTGAGCAATTTGAATAATTGTCATATCTTTTTCATCACGCAGATAATTGATGCCGCCCAAATATTGCGATTCAAAAAATCTCTTTGCTTCGACATATCCTTTGCCATAGCCTGCGTCCTCAATACTGGCGTGTCCGGCCTTTTTTGCAGTATATGTCTGCAATAGCAGTTCTAACCAATCGCAAGAATCTACAACAAGGGTTTTAAAGTTATGCTCTTCATTTGCCAAGGATGTCAGACATTCAAGAACTTCTTCAAAAGTTTTACACAATGGGAACGCAGCCCCGTTGTTGTCTTTTAAAGTTTCTTTGACAGATGTTCCGCCCGGCATCTTACCGTCTAGTCCATCTTCTGTTCTAATAAAGATGGGGTTTGGCGCATTTACACCAAGAACAGTTTTACCAACGCCCGGGACGCCGTAAATTAGGATTCGTGGCGGTTTAATTTTAGAATTAGTTTCTAAACTCTTTAATGATATAGCCATTTATAATCTTTCAATTTTAATGTGCGTTTTTGCTTTGGTAGTTGTTATACCTCTGGCAATTTTTGAGAATAAAGAGGGGTTATGAACTCTTAACTCCCGACATATTTTATCAGAAACTTTATAGGTTTCGACAATTGTGACGGGGTTTAATCGATCTGGAAGTTGTTCTTCGGTCAAATCCTCAACAAGGCTTGCCCAAAAATCAATATCTTCGACTTTACGGTTTACCTTGCCAGTGACTACAACTTTAAAATCTTCAATTTTATGCGTTGTCGAACCTTCATCTTGATCACCGATTTCAAGCAAAAGCTCTTCTTCTATTATTAGCCTGGCTGCTTTTGCTAAATCCTCGTCAGATTTTGCAGTCAGCCAATCGACTACTATATCGGCAGTTTGTCTATTTTTCATGTTAACTCCTTTCTGTCATGTCGTACCGCTTCTCTTTAGTCATTTTTTCGGTCAGGGGGGGGTGACATGGTGAGAAGACCCGACCAGCGTGGAAACTGGCTCCCCCCCCTGATAATAATTATGCTGTTTCTTGACTACCCTCGTATTCGACCATTGTTAGACTTAAAAGGGCTATCGCGTCAGCTTCGTTGTCATCGATTGGCTCATAGCCCCAAGTTCTGACAGCGGCAATCATTGCATCTTTGTTCGCATTGCCTTTGCCTGTAGCGAATTTTTTAATCGTGCCAACAGGCGTGCCACTGTAGGGAATTTCGTGATGTTCGCACCACACGGTTAAAACTGCCATAAAGCCGCCGTAAACGTGCGCTGCATCAGTGCCTTTGTGCCGCCTGACTTCTTCAAAAGTAACTAAATCAAAGTCAAAATCTTGTTTTATTTCGGTCAGCCACTTTTTAAAGCGTAAAAACCGCATACCGCCGCCCTCAAATCTGCCCAGTTTATAGTCCATGACACCAGAGAGGATTGCATTATCATCGCCGCAAATGGCAAAGCCCATTTTAGTACCTAAGTCTAAACTTAAAATTTTCATTCTGAACACTCCCATGCGATTGCTATGTAATTAATTGCATCGATAAATGTATCTTTTTGGGCGGCGGGATCATCCACACCGATGGCAAGACGAGCTAACTTTATCTGTGCCATGACGAGTGCTGCGTCAGTTGCAGAACATTCGACATTTAATTGGTTGCCTATCATTCGAGCCATTTTTTGATGTAATTGTTTAGCATCGCCGTATTGTTCGTGACGATCAGCTAATATGTGACTTGCCTCGGCGAGTAGATTGTTTGCTTCAATCATTTTGCATAACCGATTCGATAGGCCACATATCAGAAAAACTGATTAGTCCGTTTGATGCCGCGACTATCTTTTTCTGTTGATTAATGCGGGGTTGAACAGTTTCGCCGCTTATAATTCGACAAAGCGTAGAGACAGGCATATCGGCCCGTTTTGAAAATTCGCGCTTAGATATTTTAATTGACTTGATATATTCGTCTATACGCATTTATTTCATCCCTATCTATAAACGACAAATGTAGAGCATATTGTCGGCAATAAACAGAAATGTATATTAATTATTTATTAACGCAAGTTTTGCGAATCCAAAAATTAGACAGAATTATGTCTAAAATTTACACAAAAAAATAGCGTGTACACACTAGCGTGACACGCCACTTTTTTAAAAAATTCTAATCGGCTTTTACCAAATTAAACTAAACATTTTTTTCTATTCTTGTTAAGAATTTGTTTAGGTGGTTGTTGGAAAGCCCCAACATTTAATCTGATAACTCCGGCAGCAAGTTTTAACATCGCATCCATGCCCAGCGTTTCATTTGTATAAAAAATGTACCCGTCTATAGAGTCTAAAGATGGCTTAAAAGGGCAACCAGACTCCTCAATTAACAAGCCTTTTGACTGAGCTTCTTTAAGAAGCTTGGCAACTGACCCTCGGCTGTAGCCTAACTCTTTAGCAACCTTTTCTGCGCTTAATTTGGTTGCTGAAAAGTGCGCCCGCATGACTGCCATCATGATTAGGCGGTGTTTTGAACTCAGCGTCCAAAACCTATATGGATCGTCATGTAGCTGTTTTATTTGATTGCGTTGATATTGGCGCAATTGGTAGCTTAGTTTTGCCCATTGAGCAGCTATTGTCGTTTGACGTTGTTCTAATATTTTAACTCTTTGTATCTCGTCAGCCTCTTTATCGCCTGACATGACAACAACGTAATCCCTATTTTGTATATGCGTAGCATAGTCCATTTAACTCAATTCCTTTGTTTTTTTGTGTATTTTTTACACAGTTTTTTTGAAATATTGTGTTTTTATTTTACAAAATAATAAGAATAAACTTATTAATAAATTGTAAATAACATACTGTCGCAATTATCGCAACACTATACATATAAAACCCGACAGATAATCTCAACTCCCTAATTAGTTGCAAAAAATGCGACAGTGTGCTTTATGTGACTTGGTGACTCATTTTTACTTAAAAAAAGAGATAAATTTTATGGCAAAAAAGCAAGACAAACGGCAGTTCCATAATGCTCCTCCTAAAAAGGGTGAAGACATGGAACTTGCGCCAAAAGAAGTTTTGCGGCGTGAGTTTTCTAAGCGGTTGCAAGCTCAGATGATAGAGAAAGGCTGGAATCAATCCGAGCTTGCGCGGAGAGCGTCCATCGGGAGGGACAATGTCTCTTCTTATATTAGAGGTATATCTATGCCCGGGCCGCTACATCTAAGCGCTCTAAGCCGGGCGTTAGGCATGACAAACGACACTCTACTGCCCGCAAAGAGTATGCCGTCGATTGACGAGTCCTTCCCCGCCATGGATATACGCGCCGTTGGCTCGGGAAAAGCTTGGCTGCGGGTAAATCAAGCTGTGTCGATGGAAGATGCCATCAAGATAATGCAGATACTGACGGAAAAAACTGATGATGAAGATCAGTGAGTTTGCTGCATCGATTGGCTGTTCAACAAGAACTGTAGAACGAGCAATAAAAAAAGGATTTTTAACCCCCACAAGAACTCCCGGTGGGCATTGTCGATTTAACCAAAAGGATATAGAAAAATGGCAAGAAAAAACAAAAAAACTGCAAGGCGCGAAACACCTTGGCTACAAAAAAGAACAGGAAGCGATGTCTACCACGCCTATTGGCGTATCCCGGGCAACCCCAACCCCGGAAAGTTATCGCTGGGTACAACAAAAATTAGCGAAGCGGAGAATCGTTTCGCGGCTTTTTTAATTGAAGGAAGTCGAGAGTTAAGAGGCGAAGAAACAGACGTTAACTACAAAAAATCCAATTTGACAGTTGATCTTGCAATGCAAGATTATTTAAGGGAAGGGGGTGAAGAAGGTGAGTTTGCGGATCATCAACGCCAATTAGATTGTGCAAAAAATTTATTACCTTTTTTCGGGCCAATGCGTATCTGTGACATTGATATTCAATCATCACGCGATTACAAAAAAATGCGTTACGATGGAAAAATAGGTAAAACAAAAGCAAAAGCTGGCACAGTAATTCGAGAATTAAATTGTCTTGTAGCCTCAATCCGGCATGAAGTTAAATGGAAGAGGTTTGACAAAAGACTTACACCATTCATTGAAAAGCCTTCTTCTCCACCGCCAAAAGATGTGTGGCTAACCGTGGAACAAATGAAAGAGTGGATTGATGCGGCACATGGCAGAACTAAATTATTTCTTATATTAGCATACTACACTGCTAGTAGAAAAAGAGCCTTGTTCAATTTAAAATGGAACCAAGTTCGGCTTGATATAAAAACAATAAATTTAAATCAAGATAATCGAGTCCAAACTAAAAAAATAAAACCAATTATTCCTATAGATGATAATCTTTTGCCATTTTTAAAAAAAGCAAAAGAAGATAAACCATCTGAAGAAGATTATGTTTTGCAAAAAAATGGTGACCCTGTGCGTCAGATGGAAGACGCATACCGAGCGGCTGACATTGTTTTAAAAAGCAAAGATTTACCCTTAATTGGTCACGCCAGCGCCCATGTGATTAGGCACACAAGAGCAGTACATCTTGCACAAGAGGGCGTTGACCTTTATGTTATTGCAGGGTTATTAGGAGATACAATAGCGACTGTTGAAAGAAATTATCTCCATCACTGCCCAGAGCATATCAGAAACAAAATAAACGCAGCGCGTGGTCTTGGGAATATTAATTAGATGGTATTAACTTGGTACTAAATAAAGAAAATTAATACCATTGGTATTGATATTTTGTCGGGTTTTGTCGGGAATTTTATTAAAAAAATGTTGAAAACCCTATGTTTTTTGCATCTCTACAAAACCGACAACTGCCCTTTCACGGCGGCAACACGGGTTCGAATCCCGTAGGGGTCGCCACTTTTATCACTTGATATCAATGGCTTAGAAGGTTTTTTACACCCGACAAAACGCTCTCATGTGTAAAGTGGTATTAACTCTGGTATTAACTCTGGTATTAACTCCGGCATTTTTTATTTATCGTGAGCTTCTCTCAGGACGGTTAGATTTACGCGATTCGCGTGTTGGCCTACCGCCTTTCTTGCTGCCACCCGGCTTCTTATACGGGCCAGCCGTTGCTGAAAGAACCATCTCCTTTACTTTGCCACTTCCAGCCAATTGTGTGATGGCTGCGCCCGTCAGTTTTGAGATTGGCCCCGCAGCCGGGCCAAGCTTCTTACTGATCAGATAATTCAAACTTGGCTCTAAAAGAACGTCATAAAAGTTCCTTACAAATTTTCGTTCTTGAGTATTTGTGTTAGGGCTGTTTCCAAGAAGAACGGCGAGGCCAGTGTCAATTGTTTTGCTGGTTGCGCCCAAGCCAGGCCCAAGCATACTATCGGCGGCTGATCGATTATAACGAGCATTACTCACCGCCATATTAACTAGTGGGTCAGCCGCACCAAACATACCAGACCGAGACATCCATTTTATAGACTTAGACAGACCTGTTTCTTTGTCACGCCGTTCATCTTCCATCGTCAATTCATCGCGTATTTCGCTGATAGCTGCTTGAAATGCATATAAGACAGGCAGCATCATAGCTGGAGCCAATAGCCTTGCTCTATCTTGCATAGATAAATCTTTCTCTGAGACTGCACGTTTGGCTAACCGTCCACTCCGTTTCATCACATTTTGATAGAATGTTAATGTAAACGCTTGGAGATGATAGACTACTTGACCAAGATTAGAGTTTGCCCACTTGGGCTTCATGCTTTTGTTAGGCCGCATGATCGTTTGATCAACAAACCGCCAGACGGCTGTCTTATAAATTTTACCCATGTCGCTGTCTAAATCACTAGGGAACCCGTCAGACTTATTCATCCACGCAGAAAATTCTGCGGCCTTATCTTTTGGAACGCCCAATTCAGCAAGAAAATCACTACTTAACGCAGCCGACTTCCCGTTTTTACCGACCCGTTTAGTTAAACGTCTTATAAATGTATTTCCGATTTTCATTGAAGCTATTCGGGTTGCCTCTGTAAATTGCTCAAGCCCCGTGCGTCTAAAGTATCTGTCTAGGATTAAAGACGTATTCTGGCCTGTCATATCTTCCCCAGCATAGCGTGAGGCCATTAAAGATTCACCTATATGGCCTGTAATCAGACCTAAATCTTCAGCCATTTCTCTAGCCAAAGACTTATTTTTCTTCTTAAACCCTTTGACAGTTTCTGCTATGGCAACGCCTAAATCTGCAACATTACCTGTTCTCACGGCTGGCATGATAATCTCACCCAAAGATGATATTGTTGCTCTCTCCAAATACATCAGGGCTGACCACATCCGAATGTTTTGATAGATTTTTAATTCCTTGCCTGATTGATTAGCTGTGCCTGTCATGCTCTCAATGTGCGCCCTTAATTCGGGGATAATCTCGCCACTACCCTCATCGATTAAAGATTGCTCCATTTCTTCAATATTTTTAAAATTGTCTCCAAATCTTCGCGCCAATTCCGCTCTTCTTGCTGAACGACTTAGATATTGTGTTAAACTACCTACATGGTCTTTGACTAAAAACTGATTAAGAGGATGATCCGTATTATCAACGGCTTTTGTGAAGACCCGGCCTTTAATGAAAGGCGCGGAAGAACCCCCACCACTCCGATTGCCAGCTAAGTGACCGTATACTAATTCATCGAATAATGCCTTGGCTGAAGCCTTTGCGGATGCGGTGTCCATTCCTGTTTCTTTGTAGGCTTGTGTCGCAGCTAAAACAAAAGCTCCTTCTTTGCCAATAACGACATCTGTGTCCATTTCACGGGGAAAATATCCGTTTTTAACCTCTCCAATCTCGACACCAGCCTCTCGCAAGTATCGCAGATTTTCGTCGAGTATCTCTCTCACTTTAATCGCAGCGTCATGCAATGGTGTCCCGGGTCTTAATGCACGGGGGTTGCCCCTCAGAAGCCCGACAATACGCGCCATTGCTTCTGGGTTGTCTTCATATTTAGAAATTGCATTGCTTAATTCGTTAAATGTCTCGCCGACACGGCGTTCAATGCCAGAATAATAAGTCTCACCAACTTCGTTGGCCTTCCCCGCCTCTGCGTTAAACATATTGACAATTTTTTCGGCAGTCGGTGTGAAAAACCCGCGCTCTTTAAAGTCAGCCCTCATGTGTTGATCGCTTGCAGACAGAGCAGATCGCAATATATTTTTAACTGTTTTACCTACGTTTTGGGTCAGAAATGTAGTGGATTTAAGTGCGCTTTTAAGATCACGGCCTATAGCTTTATAGACTTCTTTGTCAAATAATGCGCCGGGGAAACTATAGAACTTTGTGCTTGGACGGTTTACGCCTTTTGTTTTTGGTGCAGCGTCTTCAACATCGGTTTGATTTTGAGCATCTTCATCAAATAAACCTTCATTCATAGGTTTATCCCCGCCACGCATTGGCTTGCGCCCACGGGCAGACACTCTGTCGGAATCGGTTACTTCTGTGCCGGGGATGACAGCTTGGGTTCCTTGGTCAGTTTGTTCATAACTGTTGTCATCCTTTTTTCCAGTTGCCTCCCCTGATCTGCCAGTTTCCTCGCTTGCGACCTCTGTTTGGGAGTCAGACGGTTGTCCGTCTGTGCTTTGTCCAGAATTTCTAGCTTCCGCTTCATTGATTTCATTTTGAATCCTTTCAAAGTCTTTAAAACTTACTGTTTCAGACTCGTCGTAAGTGTAATCATCTATGCCGACATCGTCACTCCAATTATCAAATTCGCCGTCATGTTGGCTAACAACACGGCTGGCCTCTTTAAACTCAGCCATATTTATTTCGTATTCGGCTTGTTCCTCATTGGTCAGAGTATCATTCTCAATCGCGTCGAGTACATCAGATTCATCCCAAGTATTTGAGCGACCATCCTCATCGAAGCCCCAATATCCTTCTTCTCCAAGCCTTTCGCCGATCCGATCTAATGATACGCCGCTCCCTCCTTCTTTACGGAGTAACCCGATATATCGGCCTAAATCACGACCTTTGCGTAACCCATGCCGGATAACGTCATCAAACTTTATTCCCCCCATATTAATAGCTATTCTGCGCGCACCACTAGGACGTTTCGGTTCTTTAGGTAGCGCCTGTTCTCTACTATCGACATTTGTTTCAGCTTGTGCCTCTGGCTGCGGAGTGGGTTCCGCTGCGGGTTGTTGTTCCGCTGCGGGTTGTGGGGCGGGGGTGACTTCTGGTGCGGGTTGTTGTTCTGGCTGTGCTTCTGGCTCTGGGCGGGGTTCAGCATTAGGGCTAGGCAAGTTAAGGGGTGGCCTGGCCCTTTCTTTATTAATGTCATCCGCACGGGATTTCATTTCCGCATCTAGATCAGGCTTGGCGCTTGGCTCTTCTTGAACTTTACGTTTTGTTTCAACAACCGTATAGAGCGATTCCGACATACCTCTTGCGTTTGCCTTGCCTTGCTTAAACGGGTGAACCGTAGCAACAAAAAACTGGTCTTCATTGGCGTTGTTGTTTGCAACATTATTTATCCACAATGCGGCTTGCTTGAGGGATGGGAATGTAATCGCACCACCCTCTTTGGACGTAACGTACCTTTGACCTTCGTGGTCATGGGTTGGGTAGTAACCATCCTTGCCCACCTTACCCGGTTTGTTGCTTGTTTTCTTAGCTTTAAACGCCCCGCCATCATCTTCAAATTCAGGCTCTGGTTCTGGCTGTCCAGTTTTACGAGCCTGTTCTGCGCGTTCTTGCTTCGCTTGTTCTTGCCGGGCTTGCTCTTCAGCATACGCCTTGGCAGCGGCAACGGCTTCTTCTTCTGTCTTGGTGCGTGTTTGCCACGGGGATGGGCCACCGTCCTGTTCTGGGATAGGTGATCGTCCCTCATGGGGTGTATTAGGTTTCCCGCGCCCTGATCCTGCGCCTTTAAAATCTTCATTAACATCAGCATCCGTTGCACGATAAGTCTGCCGGTCTAGGTCTTGAACCTCGTCAACACGCTGGCCTTTAGCTTTGCCTTTATTAACCTTACCGACTTCTGCGCGTGTTTCAAAATCTTGCGCCTGACGGGGTTTGTCAGCGTACCGGGCTTGCTTTAATTCGCTTTCTTTAATGATGTATGGCTCGGCATCTGGCTCGGCTTCACCCGTGCGCGGGTCGTAGCGTTCAACTTCAACTTTTACTTCCCCGGTTTGTCCATCATATATACGTTCTTTAACCCGCACCGGGAATCCTTCATGCAGATCGATGTTTTGCTGGTTAGAGCCT
>Ga0075444_10001964_pt1 | contig 12589 bp, 10 predicted proteins | sample CoawatmetaG01DNA_FD_76836 | JGI IMG/M metagenome (GOLD analysis project Ga0075444, IMG submission 76836) | Marine microbial communities from the West Antarctic Peninsula - Coastal water metaG017-DNA | ecosystem: Environmental > Aquatic > Marine > Coastal | place: Atlantic Ocean: West Antarctic... | reverse complement strand
GATAAAATATCATCAAGCTTGTTCAGCAAGTCCGCCTCCAATTCTTTCTCTTCGTGAATAATTCCCTTATTGCTTGACTGGATGTAGCTAGCATTGCAAAACTGATGGTTATCTATTGAGCCAGGTAGAGGAATCATCAAGCAACCTCTGCTGGCGCTCATGGCCTCAGAAAGAGTAAGTGCCCCAGCTCTGCAAATAATGAAGTCACACCAGCTGAGAAGGTCCTGAGGAGAGGAGTAAAACTCTTCAATCTCTGCTGATATATTACTAGAGTATAGCTCAGCAATACCCGCACTTTTGTTAAACCCAGATTGATGTCGTACCTCTAAGGATTGCTTCATAGCATTCAAAGCAAGTGGAATATTTTGATTGATAAATTCCGAGCCCTGACTTCCTCCAGTTACATAAATTCGAATGGATTGATTCCGAGTAGAATGATGAAGATCTTTAGTGCTCTCGCCTCTGATGGGATTTCCAACAATCTGCATATTCTTATTTTGACCTTTAGCTAAGGGAAGTCCAAGAAAAACTAAATCAGAAAATTTTGTAAGTAGTTTATTTGCTGTTCCAAGAACGCAATTCTGCTCATGCAGCACTAGAGACCTTCTGCAGATAATTGCAGCAATTCCAACAGGTAAAGATACATAGCCACCAAAACATACAACACATTCAATTTTATTGCTAAGAATGTAATAAATAGACTTGAGTATTGAGACGCATAATCTCATAACAGAAGAAGCTTTATTGGCAATTGATTTCCCGCGGAAGCCGCTCATTGGAATAGACAGTAAAGTTATATTAGATCCAGGAACAAGCTTGCACTCCATGGGTTGACCTGCACCAATCCAAATAACCTCATGCCGATCAACAATACACAATTTTGCAAACTCAAGTGCAGGAAAAATATGACCCCCTGTTCCTGCAGCTGCTATTAATAACTGCATTATTTTAAAACCTTATTTTCATGATGAATTCTTAAAACCACCCCAATCAAAAACATAAATAAAATTAAACTGGTTCCTCCGTAGCTAATGAATGGAAGAGTTAACCCTTTTGTTGGAAGCATACCTAAGTTTACGCCTATGTTAAAAACAGTTTGAACTGCAACTAATACACCTGCACCAAATGCAACAAAGCCTTGAAATAGATTACCCAATTCAAACGCTTTAATGGCGGTAGTAATAATTCCAAATATTAAGATCGTGAATAGAAGAATGAGCAGAACACCACCAAAGACTCCAAATTCCTCCACAACAACTGCAAAAATAAAATCTGTATGAGGTTCAGGTAAATATCCATTTTTTTGAATTCCATTTCCAAGGCCAACACCAAACCACTCCCCTCTGCCAATCCCGATAAGAGCGTTTCCCAGTTGCCAGCCTCCATCACGAAAATCATTAAAAGGATCCATAAATGAAATCACCCTTGCATACCTAAATGCGGTGAAAAAAATCGCTGTCGCTGCAAGTGTTGCCATCATTGAAAAGAGCATCAAAAATTGCACAAAGGATATTCCGGCAAAAAATAATAATGCCATCACCAGTAAGCCAATCACCAAAGTCGATCCAAGGTCTGGCTGGTTCATTATGCAAGCCCCAAACAACCCAAGTAAAAAAAGAGGCCGCATAAATCCTACTGTGGTATTTATTTCACTCATCCTTCTGACGCAATAACCTGAGATATAAAACAGTAAAGTTAATTTGCTGATTTCAGATGGCTGAATATTGAATGCTCCAAATCGAATCCATCTAACGCTTCCATTGACCTCAGTACCAATGCCTGGAACAAATAAAGCTATCAATAACAGAAGTGATATAAGCAACATCAACCAGTCCAAGTTATAAAATAAATATGTGGGGAGGCTGATTGAAAAAGCCACAGCAAAAAGACCTATAGTTAAAAAAATAATCTGCCTGGTGGCAAAATGAAAGGGATTATTAAACATATCCTCGGCGACAAAAACGCTTGCAGACGCAACCATGATCACTCCAATAAAAAGCAGTGAAACGAAGGGAAAAATAATAAAAATATTCTCTCTATCAATCATCGAAAATCTCACTTAGCAAGAATTTAAAATCATTTCCTCTCTCTTCAAAGTTTTTATAATCCCTTCCACTTGGGTGGCCTGGTGAGAAGAGGATTGGCAGCCTTGGGTGATGATCCCTAATATTGAGCATTAGACTCCTTAAATTTCCTGGGGATATGACACACTCGACATCGTGTTGAATTTTTTGATTGATAGTCTCAGCATGCTTGCCAAAGATAAAAATCTTTTGAGGCCCCTGTACTTGAAAACTAAGATATTCCTCTTTGCGAGGATTTCCGCACAATAAAAGATAATAAGAGCCATTCATTTGATTTATTGCAAATTGCAAAGAAGCAAGATTTGTAGATTTGGAATCATTCACATCAGGTCCAATCTCCTCGAGTCGATGCGGAAGTCTTTTTAGAATTCTATTTTGATCATGGTGCACTCCAGTTATCATAGAGAAGATTTTGAATGGATCATTTTCAGTGGTTGAGACCTTAGCCTCTAAAATTCTCTTTTTGATCTTTGAGTATTCTTTAAATGTTCCATGTCGGTCAATATGGTCTGGAGAAATATTTAATAAGACTCCAAAATCTAATATCTTCGTATTTATTCTCTCCAGTTGAAAGCTTGAAATTTCGATAATTGAATACTTTTTTCCAGAATTCATGTGATCAAGAACGGTGGGTCCAAAATTTCCAATTACCTGAGAGCTTTCCAAAAGCTGGCTTAATTGGTAGCAGCAAGTGCTCTTGCCATTAGTGCCAGTAATTCCAATTTTGAAGGATGCGTCTTCTTGTAAGAAAATCTCAATATCTGAAATAAGGTTTAGGCACTCAAGAGACTCTCCAGGGTAAAGCTTTTTAAGGTCAATGCCTGGGGTAATGTAAATTGAATGATAGCTATGCAAAATATCAATTGTTGGTATCTCTTGGCTCCACTGTCCCTCGCCATCAAAGTTTTCAAGTGGGTGCTCTTGAGCCGAAGCGTCATAAACGTTCCAAAGATCATGTTTGAGAGTTCTTGCAAGATACCTTCTATAGGAAAGCCCTGTTTTTCCATTTCCACCAAAGATCAATGCAGAAGTATTCACCCAAATCTATCTCAGCTTTAAGGTAGCCAAAGCAAATAGCACAAGAAGAAAAGTAATAATCCAAAACCTCACTATAACCTTCGGCTCTGCCCAGCCCTTAAGTTCAAAATGATGGTGAATTGGTGCCATCAAAAAAACTCTCTTCCCTCTCAATTTAAATGAACTAACTTGGATAATTACACTGAGTGTTTCGGCAATAAATACTCCCGCCATCATTGCAAATACAACTTCATGTCTTAATAAGACTGCTAGAGTTCCAAGGATTCCCCCTAAAGTTAATGATCCTAGGTCCCCCATAAAAATTTCTGCTGGATAAGTGTTGTACCAAAGAAATCCTATACCAGCACCTATCAGCGCTCCACAAAAAACGATGAGCTCACCTGTAAATGGATGAAAAGGAAGAAAAAGATAGTTTGCAATAATTTGATTTCCCATTGCGTATGCAATAAGACCAAGACCGCCTGCAATTAAAATTGTTGGCATAATCGCTAACCCATCCAGGCCATCTGTGAGGTTCACTGAATTTGAAGAGCCTACAATCACAAAGATTCCAATTAAAAAGAATGGCAACAATGGAATTGCAAAAATAAAATCTTTATTAAAAGGAAGGATGAATATCTGCTCTGTGCCGGTTGGAGAAACGTGAATCATTAATGCTATTGCAATACATGAAAAAAGTGTTTGAAATACAAGCTTATACTTCCCTGATAAACCTTTTGAGCTCTTGGCTTTTATATTTAACCAGTCGTCTATAAGACCAATAGATGAAAAAGAGATGGTTATAAAAACTAAAATCCAGATATATGGATTTTGAAAATCACTCCATAAAAAAGTTGATAGTAAAAGGGAAAAAATGATAATCAGGCCACCCATGGTTGGTGTTCCAGCTTTCTGGAGATGAGATTTAGGGCCGTCAGATCTAATAGATTGAGAAAATTGTATTTTAGTTAAAAACTTTATAAGGATGGGTCCTAAGAAAATTGATAGCAATAATGCAGTGAGAGTTCCGCCAATTGTTCTCACTGTTAAATATCTCAGAACATCAAAGCCTGAGTCATACTGAATTAACCAACCACCAATCCATTCAATCATTTTTGCTCTCCAACAAAGTAAGGATTTGTTCCATCTTCATCCCCCTAGATCCCTTAAGCAACAAAGTATCCTTTTCTGAAATATTGCATTCAAGAAAATACTTGAGATCTTCTTTTGATTTAAAAAAATAACCTTTTAACCCAAAGCTCTTCACTGAATGCTTTGTTAAATCGCCAATACCAAGCAAAATATCCACTCCATGCATTTTTGCATATTCTCCTATTTGCGTGTGAAATTTTTTACGGTATCTGCCTAAGTCGAGCATATCACCCATAATAAGAATTTTACGTCCAGTGAATTGATCAAGAACATCAATCGCAGCTTTAAAAGAGTCTGGATTTGCATTATAGGAATCATCAATCAACATTGAGCCTTGAAACCATGATTGCAAACTCAATCTCTGAGCAGAGTTTTCAAAGATAGATAAAGATTTACAAAAAAATTCAATACTTAATTTTGCTTGGTAAATAACCGCAAAAGCAGCAAGGATATTATGAATATTATGAATGCCCAATAATGGAGTAAATACTGAGATCTTATGCTTTAAATGCTTGGAATTAATAAAAAAAGAGGTTCCTTGTTTTGTAATTTTTATTTGACTTGGGTAAAAAGAAGCGGAGCTTGAACTTCCAAATGTATGGAACTCAATATCATCTCTTAAAGCCTTCCAATGCTTCACATATTTTCCATCAGGAATAATTGCTGCGCCCCCAGAGCGTATTTGATGTATTAATTCTGACTTCACCTTTAGAACTCCTAGAACAGAATTTAAACCTTGTAAGTGCGAGTGGCCAATATGTGTGATGATTCCAATATTCGGGTTTATAAGTTTTGCAAGGAATTCTATATCTCCTTTTTTGCCAGCACCCATTTCAAAGATTGCATATTTTTGAGATTGCTTCAAAGACATTACAGAGAGCGGTAATCCCAACTCATTATTAAAATTTCCAGGAGTTGCAAAGCTTTGCTTGATACCTGCATGCAGAATATTTTTCACTGTAGTTTTACCGTTACTTCCTGTCACACCAATCACATAGCCCTCATATTTTTTTATCGCAACAGTTGATAGTTTGGTAAGTGCTGCAACAGGATCTTTTATGTAATGGATCCTTGGAGAGTCTATGGCATGCTTAGATTTTTCTGAAGCTATTACTAAGGCAGCTCCAGCATTTACAGCATCTTTGGCAAACTTTCCGCCATCTTGATTGAGTCCTTTCAGACCAAAAAATACTGAATTTTTCTTAACCATGCGAGAGTCAATACAAAAATTACTCAAAGGAAGGTCCTCGCACACTTTAATTCCTAATATATTGGCAATTTCTTGAGATGTGTTTATTAATTTCATACTGATAAATTATTCATCACGCAATCATAATCATTAAATGGTATTTTTCTTTTGTCTATCTCAATGAATGTTTCATGGCCTTTTCCAAGAATAACAAGTAATCGCCCTTTTTTGAGCTTTTTTAGCCCAGTCTTGATAGCCTCTTCTCTGTCTTCAATAACTTGCATGTTCGGATATATCTGACCTTCTGTAGCATCTCCTAGAATAAAAGAAAATAATTCTCCTCGAGAGTTATCAGAGGTAAAAATTGTATGGAATGCAAAGCTATTAGCCACTTTCATCATTTTTGGGCGTTTAGATCTATCTCTTTCTCCGCCACACCCAAAAATTAATACTATTTCTAATCCATCCATTTGCAGCTCAGTAAGTATATTTTCCATTGAGGTGTCATCGTGAGCAAAGTCAATAAAGATATTCCCATTATTAGATTTAATCAGCTGAGACCTACCGGGGGGTAGTTGAATTTCATCACTTTGAAGATCTTCAAGCATCTCACGATCTAAGTATTGATGGAGCAGAGCCACTGCACTTGCTAAATTAAGTAGGTTAAATTTTGGAAAAAGTTCAGAGTTTAATGTTGCGGTAAATGTTGGGTAGTTGAGGACTATTTTTGAGGCGCTGGAATCATCAGAAGAAATATCTGCATAAAATATTGCTGTAGCTGAGTTTGAGCTAAAGGGAGAGTATTCATAATCTGATTGGCTAATATCCAGATTTGCTTGTATTGATTTGCAGTCAATATTTATAATAGTTGGGTACCGACAAGGAATATCTAAAAGCATTAACTTAGCTTGAGCATACCGCTCCAGAGATTTATGGTAATCCAAATGATCTGACTGAATGTTCAAAAGAATGGTCTGAAAAAATGTTAGCCCCTCTAATCTCTTTTGATACAAAGCATGTGAAGATAATTCAAGAAAAACGAATGTTTCATTGGATGTATTAACCATTGCAAGAATAGAGAATAGCTCACAGACTCCAGGAGTAGTATTCCCCTTGGTTTGATACAATTCATCATTCACTATTGCCCCTAGAGTTCCTATGCAGCATGAATTTTGTTTTAATTTTCTTGCTAGCTGATGGGCTAAATAGGTTGTTGAGGTTTTTCCATTTGAACCAGTTACGCCAAAAAAAATAAAATCTTGTTGCTCCAAGTCATAAAACTCAAAGAGGAATGGAACAGTCTTAGCCTTTAGGTCTTTGTCATAAATATAAGGAAAATTGGCATTATTGGAGCAAGGTTTGTCAGAGAGGATGCCTATTGCGCCACTTGCAATAGCTTCATCCGCAAATTCTAAACCATGGCAGGTAACTCCCATTCGAGCAATGAAGATGTATCCAGGTAGTACGCATCTTGAATCATCTGTAACACCAGAAATAAATACATCTTGAAACTCTCCTGTAGGAAAAAATTTATTTAGCGCGCTGATCTTACTCATCTAAGTAATTTAGAACATCTTTTGCAATGGCTGAAAATAATGGTGCAGCAACAACTCCACCTGAATAATTATTCAGGCCAGGCTCTATAATTCTTACAAAAATAGTTAATCTGTTTGAGTCCAAAGGTACAATTCCTGCAAATGATGCGATATATTTATCTTTTGAATAGCCAGCACTCCCAACAGAATTATGAGCAGTGCCGGTTTTACCCCCGACTCTATATCCCTTTACCTTCGCGAGGGACCCAGTACCATCAGTAACAGTGTACTCCAAAGCATCCAGCACTTTATTTGCAGTTTCCTTAGAAATTATTTGTTGCTCAAAATTGATTTCATTATTGAGGAATAATTTAAAGTCTTTTAGCACTCCCTTATTAGCAAAGATTGAATAAGCTTGAGCGAGCTGCAGAGGTGAGGTTTTGAGACCATATCCAAATCCTAAGCTTGCTATTTCGTGGTCTGAGATATTATCCCTATTATTAATTCTTCCATATGCAATTCCAGGAAAGTAAATCGCAGGAGGTACGGCTAATCCAAATGATCTATATCCTGAATTAATTGCCTCCACTCCAATATGTAATGCCAGCTTTGACGCTCCAACCTGACTAGATTTTCCAATAACTTCTTTATAAGAAAGCTTTCCGAGATTTTTAGGGTCAGCAATTGTTTTATTATTAAGGGTCATATTGCCAGGAGTAGTATCGATGATCTCATTTAGTTCTACCACCCCAAGGTCTAAAGCCTTAGCCAACAAAAGAGGCTTAATAATAGACCCAGGCTCAATTGCATCTAGAAGGGCTCTATTTCGTTGAATTGATCGATTGGGGTTGTTGGGGTTATATGATGGATAGCTTGCAACAGCTAAAATCTCGCCTGAATGGTTATCTAAGACTATTATACTTCCAGCCTTGGCTTTGTTTGCTTCAATAAAACTGGATAGGTGTTTATAAGAATAAAATTGCACTCTGCTGTCAATAGTCAAGATAACATTCTCAGCTGGAATACCCTCTTTATTGTTAATCGGTCTCTTAATTACCTGTTGTTTAGCATTTTTGGTAATCGTCTCATTGCCTGGACTACCAACTAATGATGCATCTAAAGACCTCTCTAATCCCTCAAGACCAATGCCATCTTTACCAACAAAACCAACCAAGGTACTAATTTGATCTCCTAATGGATAAAATCGTTTTTGAAAAGATTCAATTTCCAGGGAATCAATCCTTAGACTTTTAATTTTTTCGTATTGAGAAAAATCTATATTTTTTAAGAGAAGATTTTTTCTGCCGCTGCTCATTGCCTGCTCATATGTCATTTTCAAGGGAATTGCAGATGCTAACTTTGTATAATCTTTTATTGAGAAATTACTAAGAACATAGAGGTTGTACTGCTTGATTGAGACGGCCAATGGAAAGTTGTTTCTATCATATATACCTGCCCTGAGAGGAGTAATAATCCTTGTAGAAAAAAGCTGTTCACTGCCTTTAGAACCTAAAAAATGACCTTCATTGATTTGAATATAAAATAGCCTGGCAACTAAAGTAAATATAACTGCAAAAAAAATAAAGTAAGCAAAAAAGGCTCTCCAGCTTTTCCCATAATTATTTTGCATGCCCGATCTCTTGCATTCCTAGTATTTGTTTTGCATGTTTCTCCATTCTACCTGGAGAATTCAGATGATAATCTTCGGTTTTGAGCTGCAAACTGATTTCACTGAGCTTGGCATTAGTTACTTTTAAATACTCCTGATTTTCAAATGCTTGGCTTAACTGCCAACGTATTTTTACAGTATCTAGGCTGATGAATAGCAGAATAAGAGCCTGTAAAATGATTGCAAAATTCTGCATGTTGGACTTCATATTTTTTGAAAAACTCTCATTACCGCACTGCGTGAGCGTGGATTTTTTTGAACCTCCTCGTGTGAGGGTTTGATTTTTTTAGCTATGCATTTAAACGTTTCACTAACTGAGATATTCAGAGGAATATCTTTAGGAAAAAAAGATACATCTGGTTTAAAGAAATTTTTAACAATCCTATCTTCCAATGAATGAAAAGAGATTATTGCAACAATACCTTTGGGGGTTAGTAAATTTTTCACTGAAGCTAAAGCTGATTCTAGATGATGCAATTCATCATTTATGTGAATTCTTATTGCCTGAAAGGTCTTGGTTGCTGGGTGAGTTCTTCCTGTTCTGTATAAAATACTCTCAATGACTCGCACGAGATCAAAGGTAGTTTTTAATAGTGTTTTATTTCGAGCCTCAATAATCGCCTTAGCAATCTTCCGAGATGCCTTTTCATTACCGTATCTATATAGCACCTCACTGATTTCAGTTTCTGGTGCATGATTCAACCAATCTGACGCACTAAGACCTTGTGTATTATTCATCCTCATATCTAAAGGCCCATTCGATTGAAAGCTAAAGCCTCGGGACGAATTATCTAGATGTGTTGAGCAAGTCCCTAGATCAAATAGGACTCCATTAAATTTCTTAGATGGGATTAGCGACTCAGCCTCAGAATAATTACCATGTAAAATTGAAAATCTTTTATCAGTGATGTGAGTTCTTCCATACTCAACAGCTTCAATATCTTGATCAATTGCTATTAATTCTCCTTGTTGAGAGAGAGCAGATAGAATAGCCAGAGAATGACTGCCACGGCCAAAAGTTAAATCTTAGTAAGCACCAGAAAGATCTGAAAGCAAATATGCTGGTGATTCCTCCCGAAGAACTGGATTGTGAAGCATTAAATTAATCTACTTGCTTTCTCATGAAGGTGGGCACATCAAGGAAATTTGTTTCCTCTGCAGACGATGTGCCACCTGTCTCGATTGGCTGATATTGCCTTGTTTGATTTAATCCAACAGGAGTTAGCTGAACAGTAGCTGGCCTAGTATTATCAACGGCTAAAGTTGCTGTTCTTTGATTAACTCCAGTAGCAATAATAGTGACTAATAACTCATCTTCATCCATCGAGTTATCCATGACTGTTCCATAAATAATGGTTGCATCAGTTGCAGTAAACTCTTTAATTACCTGATCCACATCATCGAAATCTGCCATGGTTGGAGATTTAGCAGTAATATTCACCAAAATACCTTTCGCATCTTTTAGCTCAACATCCTCTAATAATTCGGAGCTGACAGCCTGGTTTGCTGCATCAATGCCACGCTCTTCAATGCTTGATTTGCCAGTGCCCATCATTGCTATCCCTTTTTCAGACATCACCGTTTTCACATCCGCAAAGTCAACATTTACATAGCCTGGTTTCATGATGATGTCGGAGATGCCTTGAACTGCTCCCTTTAAAATATCATCTGCTTTTGCAAAAGCTTCTTCCATGGAGGTTCTTCTTCCAAGAATATCCATTAGTTTTTGATTGGGTATGGTGATCAAGCTATCCACTTCCTCTACCAACTCTGCAATGCCTTTCTCTGCTGCAGCTTTTCTTGTTGCTCCCTCAAAATTAAAAGGTTTGGTCACAACGGCAACGGTCAGTGCTCCCATTTCCTTGGCAATACTAGCAATAACTGGTGCTGCACCTGTACCCGTGCCACCTCCCATGCCTGCTGTAATAAATACCATGTCTGCACCCTGAAGCAGTTCTTCGATTCTGGCTCGATCTCTTTCTGCTGCAGCCCTGCCAACTTCTGGATCGGCACCGGCTCCTAGACCTTTAGTAGCATTTTCACCAAGCCTTAAAACTGTTGCACCCTTAGCCCTATCTAATGCCTGAGCATCAGTATTGGCGCAAATAAAGTCTGCACCTTGGATATCATGATTGATCATATGAATCACAGCATTTCCACCTGCTCCACCCACACCAATAACTTTAATTTTAGCTAATCCAGCGTTCTCTTCAATAATTTCCCAGTTCATATTCTCTCCCCTAAAATGACATAGTTTTAAGACTTTCAGGCAATACAACTTCTAGAATCTCTGTAGAGAGAGCTCCACCAGTTTGTCGCATTTCCCAATTCTCATGATTCCAAAGCTCAAATTTATTTCCCATGCCCACCAATGCAACTTTTTCAGTTAAGTTGATCCCCGCATATTCTCTTAGCTCAGAAGGAAGTAAGATGAGCATTCTGCCGGACGGATCAAACTCACAAACATTTGCATTACCTAGAATGGTCCATTGTAAATTTCTAACTATTGGGTCAAGACCCTGGAGTAATTGTAAGTTTTTTGAGATAGAGGCCCAGTGAGAGCCTGGATAAATTTTGAGTGCTGGGTATTGCGGATCTCTGGTGACTACTATGGAAGTTTCTGAAGCTTCGATTAGGTCATTTCTGTACCTTGCAGGAATTGCTAGCCTTCCCTTGGCGTCGATTGAAATAGTTGTAAATCCGTACATAAAGTATCTATATAAATATATACACACTTTATACTACATTTTTCACACTTTCACACACTTATTTAAAAGAAAGTAGTAAGTGAGTTGATCTGTAAGCCGGATTCTGTGTTAAATGGCCATCTATCTAGGCAATATGTCACCATACTGCTCAAGCAATCTACCCGGATCCTAAGCGAGCAGCCTAAACGGATCCCTATTTGATTTTGCTTCTAGGTGGGGTTTACATTGCCAAGCCTGTTACCAGACTTGCGGTGAGCTCTTACCCCACCTTTTCACCCTTACCAATTTCTTGGCGGTATATTTTCTGCTGCACTAGCCGTAGGCTCACGCCTCCCAGGAGTTACCTGGCACCCTGCTCTGTGAAGTCCGGACTTTCCTCTAGACTTAACTAGCAGCCATCCGATCAACTCATTAGCATTCTAATGCCTTTATGGAGATTTAGAAATGCTTAATAAATATTTATAAACATCTTGCTTAGAATGCTCTGTAATTTTTGCAATCAGCTTAGATGCGTCTGAGGGCGGAAGATACTCAAGAAAAGGTTTACAAAACCTCTCATCCATTACAAATTCATTGCTATGAGAAGAAGGAGAATATACAACCAATACAAACTCTCCTAAAAGCTTAATTTCTGAGTTAATTATTTTCTGGTTGATCTCTGCAATTGTTCCCCTGTAAGTGGATTCATGAATCTTAGTCATCTCTCTGCATATTGATATTTCGGTATCAGCTGGTAAGAAGGAATGAAAAATTTCAATAGTCTTGGTAATGCGTTTTGAAGACTCAAAAAAGATACTGGAAACTCCAGAGCCTTTTAATTCTTGGGCTGCAGACGCTCTTGCAGCTCTTGATCTGGGCATAAAACCATGAAAAGTGAATTGGTTTGATGGATGGCCAGCAAGAATAAATGCATTGATAACTGAGGAAGGACCAGGGATAACTGTAAACATTAACTTCTCTTCAATGCATGCTTGCACTAATGGAAATCCAGGGTCAGAGATTAATGGAGCACCTGCATCTGAAATTACAGCGACATCAAGACCCTTGTGTAGATGATTGATTATTTCATCAGCTAAAAAAGATTCATTGTGCTCATGATAAGCCAGGCATTTCTTTTTGATATCGAAATGCTGAAAGAGTTTTGCTGATTTCCTTGTATCTTCAGCATAAATAAAATCAACGTCTCGCAGGGTATTAATTGACCTGATAGAAAAATCATTTAAATTACCTATGGG
>Ga0075444_10001958_pt1 | contig 12606 bp, 15 predicted proteins | sample CoawatmetaG01DNA_FD_76836 | JGI IMG/M metagenome (GOLD analysis project Ga0075444, IMG submission 76836) | Marine microbial communities from the West Antarctic Peninsula - Coastal water metaG017-DNA | ecosystem: Environmental > Aquatic > Marine > Coastal | place: Atlantic Ocean: West Antarctic... | reverse complement strand
GCGACGCCTCCAGCGCCATCACGGTATCGGCGCCTGTGTTGATGCGCGCCAAATGCATCGCCGTCGCAGGCAACTGACGGGCCATGTAATAGCGACCGGTGGCAATTTTTGTCTCGTAGAACTCCTTGTCAGAGGCACCAGCCTCTAGCGCGTCCATCGCAGCTTTGCCCATGCGGGCCCACATCAAGCCAAAGCAGACGTGACCCATCATGTGCATGAAATCATATGATCCAGCCAACGCATGGTTCGGGTTCTTCACACCGTTTTGCATGAAATACATACCAGCCGCTTGCATATCCTTTGACGCGGCTTTTAACGGATCCAGGAAATCGGCCTTCAGGGTGGCGTTGCCTTCGTTGTCTTTGATAAACGTCTTGACCATGTCGAAAAACGCCATGACGTGCTTGCCGCCATCTTGGGCCAGCTTGCGACCAACAAGGTCCAAGGCTTGAACGCCATTCGCACCCTCATAGATCATCGCAATACGGGCATCGCGGGCGAATTGGGACATGCCGGATTCTTCAATATACCCGTGACCGCCGTAAACTTGCTGGGCCGCAGTCGCGTATTCAAATCCCTTGTCGGTCAGGAAACCTTTCATCACTGGGGTGAGCAGGGAAATCAGACCATCGGCGTCGGCATCATCGTTCTTGTGCGCGCGGTCGATCAGATACGTACCCCAAAGGGTCAGCGCACGCGCACCTTCCACAAACGATTTTTGATCCATCAAATTACGGCGAATATCAGGATGCACGATCAGCGGATCAGCAGGGCCCTCTGGGTTTTCAGCGCCGGTGACGGCGCGGCCCTGCAGGCGGTCATTCGCATAAGCGACTGCGTTTTGATACGCCACCTCTGCTTGGGCGTAACCTTGCAGGCCCACACCCAAACGGGCTTCGTTCATCATAACAAACATCGCACGCATGCCTTTGTGCATCTCGCCGATCATATAGCCCTCGGCGCCGTCATAATTCATGATGCAAGTTGCATTGCCGTGGATGCCCATTTTCTCTTCGATCTTGCCGACCGATACGCCGTTGTGATCACCCAAGGACCCATCGTCGTTTACGATGATCTTTGGGACGATGAACAAGGACACGCCTTTGATGCCATCGGGACCGCCGGGAATGCGGGCCAATACAAGGTGAATGATGTTATCTGCCATATCGTGGTCACCCGCCGAGATGAAAATCTTCTGGCCAGTGATTTTATAAGACCCGTCGTCTTGCGGAACCGCCTTAGTGCGCATCAACCCCAGATCGGTGCCGCAATGCGGTTCTGTCAGGTTCATCGTGCCGGTCCATTCGCATGTGACCATTTTGGGCAGGAATTTTTGCTTTTGCGCGTCCGACCCATGCACATGGATCGCGGAATACGCGCCGTGGGTCAGGCCCTGATACATCTGGAACGCCATATTGGCAGACACCATCAATTCTTGGGCGGCGGTGTGCATCACATACGGCAGGCCTTGGCCACCATATTCTGGATCACAATCCATCGCCGTCCAACCACCGTCTTTCATGACCTTAAACGCGTCTTTGAAACCCTTGGGCGTGCGCACAACGCCGTTTTCCAACACACAGCCTTCGACATCACCGACCATATTGAGCGGGGCCAACACCTCTGACGCGACCTTGCCGGCCTCTTCGATCACAGCGCTAGTGAAGTCACGGTCGAGATCCTCAAACCCTGGAATGTCTTGCTCTGATACCTTCAGCAGGTCGTGCAGAACAAATTGCAAGTCTTTGACGGGGGCGTTGTAGATCGGCATGTCAGATGTCTCTCTGTTAAGGTGGGGTGGCGGTTAGGCCGCCGATTGGTCCTTTGAAATAGTGGCCAACTTTTTGGCACCCCATTCCATTTGTGTTTTCAGCTCGCCAATAGCCTCGTCCAGCTCGGCCTTTTGGGATTCCATCGCAGCCAAGTGGTGCTCGGCAAATTCATAGGTCTTGGACAGCTGCGTCTCTTGGCTGTCGTTCATGTGGTACAAATCCAAAAGCTGGCGGATTTCCTCAAGGCTAAAGCCGAAGCGCTTGCCGCGCAGGATCAGTTTAAGGCGGGCGCGGTCGCGCTTGGTGAACAAACGGCGTTGGCCGTCGCGCACCGGGAACAGCAGTTCCTTGCTCTCGTAAAATCGCAATGTGCGCGGCGTTACATCAAATGTGAGGCACATATCGCGGATGCTCATTGTATCTGTCGTCATGGTTGCGGTCCCATTCATGCGTGGCTTGATGCCTTACACCTGCAAATTCATGAATGAGCATACAAGACAAATTGACGTTAACGTAAACGGAACGCTACGTCATATCTGACTTGACGAAAGGTAAGCAAAGATGACGCCAGGTAATGCGCAACTTATGCAAACGGAAAGATGATGAAAAAAAACGAGCGGTTGCCCATAAATCAGGGGATTCAGCCGATTACCCGAGGGTTTTTGCCGTGAGGTCGCGCAGCTTTTGCAACTCGTCCAATGTTTCTTGCAACTGCTTTTGCTGCTCTATCAACGCGACAATCTGGCCATCTGCAAGGCTCACCCAGTGCTGCATTTGCGCAGTGGTGCCTTCATTTTCACGGATCATCAGCCATTGCCGGATTTCTTCAAGCGAGAACCCAAATCTGCGTCCGCGCAAAATCAACGTCATGCGCGCCACTTCGCGGGTGCCATAGAACCGCGACCGGCCTTCTTTGTCAGGGGTCAGCAATTCGATATATTCATAGTATCGCAACGTCCGAGGGGTCACGTCAAAATTGGCGCACATTTCTTTGAATGTTAGGCGTGTCGACATTTTGATCCTCCGTTTGCATAAACCTAGCGGTTGGACAGGCTTGGGGCAACAGACGGATTAGTTCAAGAAATTAGGCGCAAAGATATGGAACCCATATGCAGCCATCGTCGCTGGTATCGTTGAATAAATCGTCGCCCAGATCGCGGCGCGCGGGTTCAATGCGATCGCTGGGAACAGCGCGTCACCGTCATTAGAAATCGCATTTCCCATCAGGGCGGAAAACGGGATCAGCCCGTTGATGTACAATGTTGTCACCAAAACCTGCGGTCCACATCCGGGGATAAGGCCAATTGCAACGCCGATCAGCGGCAGCAATGGGGCGACCGTGCTGAACATCAATTCAAGGTCCAAGCCGGTGAAGGCAACAATATAGTCATAGGCCAGATAAGCCCCGATCACCCAAACCGAAATAAACGCCGTTTCCTCGGCCATGCGTGTTAGCGGGCTATCGTTTTCATTTGTCATCGCAGTCACAATTGATGTGGCCCAGATGAGCAGGCCAATCGATGTCCCAATCAGACCCACAACGGTCACCATTGATCCATAAACGTCGTAGACATTTGCGCCAGAAAGCTGCGTCGCGCCAATCAGCAAACCTGGTGCGGCGGCTGCCAAAAACGCATAGTCGCGAAAGCGGGTCTTCCCGATCAGCGGCGCCAGCTCGCAATGCGCACTGGTGTTCGCGGTCATATCTTCGCGTGAAAACGCATCAACGATCCAACCCGACGCAATGCCAATCGCAAATGACAGTGGCAACACAACCATCGCCACATCAGGGCGGGTCGCAATAAGCAGAAACGCGGCGTCGCCCATCGTGGCAGTCAGCGTCGCAACCACAGCACCAAAGCCCACGTTGCCTGATGAATACGCAGCCACAACCACAACCGCGCCACCACAGCCGGGCGTTGCGCCGAGCAGGGCAGCAAGCGGCACTTGGAACCCCTTTGCACCCTTTAGGGCTTCGCCAATGTTAAACCGGAATACACGTTCAGCACCGTAAAACAAAAGCAATGTCGCGGCCACAAATGCGGACACTTGGGTATAGGCATCCACCATCAATCCGCGTGTCAATTCACCCAATAGACCGGGGGCCACCGCCAGCGTCAATAAGATCAGCGCGACAAACAACCGCTTGGGCCTAAACGGTCCAATGCGGCGTAATTGCGTTGCAGTCGGCATAATTGTGGTGGCGTGCATTGCAGCGATTCCTTGTTGCGAATAATTCTCAATTGCAGATATAGCACTTGCAACCAGTTGGGCAAGTGCGAAGTTGGCCGAAATATCACTGGAGCCAAAACGTGTCTGACGAACAACAAGCCCGCCAACAGCTTTTGGCGCGACAATTCATCGAAGCGATCCCGCACGCGCAAGCGCTCGGCATGAAAGTGGCCGAGATCGGGGCAGGGCGGGCCGTGATCACGATGCCATATGACGAACGCCTGATTGGCGACCCTGAAACTGGGGTGATCCACGGCGGGGCTGTGTCCGCGTTGATGGACACCTGCGGCGGGGCGGCTGTGATGTCGCATCCGTCTTCGCCAATGGGTACGGCCACGATTGATCTGCGCATCGACTATATGCGCGCCGCCAAACCGGGCGACATGATTACCGCCATTGCAGAATGTTACCACATGACCCGCTCCGTGGCCTTTGTGCGCGCCACCGCGATGGACGCAGACATGGACAGACCCGTCGCCGCTGCCACAGGCGCATTCACCGTCGAGTCAGGAAAAGGGAAATCAAAATGAAGCGCCCTGAACCCGTCCAGATCATCAAACAGCGCCGCGACGCAATGCTGCAAAATCTCGTGGCTGGCGTGCCGTACATACAATTCCTCGGCATCAGCTTTGAGCGACACGGCGATGAACTTACCGCGGTCCTGCCGTACAGTGAACGCAACGTCGGCAACCCGATGATCCCAGCGCTGCACGGCGGCGTCACGGCAGCCTTCCTTGAAACTGCGGCGATTATTGAATTGTCATGGGCGATGACATGGGAAGACATGGAAGCGGGTAAAATCACCGAAGATAGCCCGCGTATCCTGCTGCCCAAGACCATCGATTTTAGCGTTGACTACCTGCGCTCTGGCCTGCCGCGCGATGCCTATGCGCGCGCACGGGTGAACCGATCTGGCAGACGCTATGCGTCCGTGCATGTTGAAGGCTGGCAAGACAACCGGACCCGCATGTTTGCCCAAGCAACAGGGCATTTCCTGATGCCCACACGCGATGGCTGATACCACGCTTACGCACCGTCGCGTTCTGCACATAGCGCTGCCAATCGTGCTGTCCAACGCGACCGTGCCGATCCTTGGGGTCGTGGATACGGGCGTTGTTGGGCAACTTGGGCTGGCAGCCCCGATCGGCGCCGTTGGAATCGGCGCCGTGATCCTGACTGCATTCTATTGGATATTCGGGTTCCTGCGTATGGGCACGGCGGGGTTAACCGCCCAAGCGGCAGGGGCAAATGACGACGCCGAAGTCGCAGCCCTATTGTCGCGCTCGCTTCTGATCGGGCTCGGGGCAGGGGCCGTCATGATCCTTGCACAAATCCCGCTGTTCTGGCTCGCATTCAAAGTGTCACCTGCCAGCCCCGAGGTCGAAACCCTCGCGCGGCAATACATGAGCATTCGGGTCTGGTCAGCCCCCGCGACCATCGCGCTTTACGGCATCATCGGCTGGCTGATTGCCCAAGAACGCACCGCAGGGGTATTCGCGATCCAAGTCGTAATGAACGGCCTCAACATCGGGCTTGACCTGCTGTTTGTGCTGCATTTCGACTGGGGGGTCGCAGGCGTTGGTTGGGCGACATTCATTGCGGAATGGGGCGGATTGGCGCTGGGCCTCTGGCTGTGCCGCGACGCATTTGCAGGGACCGCTTGGCGCAACACGGCGCGGGTGTTTGACCGCGCGCGCCTGATCAACATGGGGGTCGTGAACTCTGACATCTTGATCCGGTCGGTGTTATTGCAAGCGATCTTCGTCAGCTTCCTGTTTTGGGGGGCGGATTTCGGCGATGTGAACCTCGCGGCCAACCAAATCTTGCTGCAATTTCTGCACGTCACCGCCTATGCGCTCGACGGGTTTGCCGCCGCCGCAGAAAGCCTCGTTGGCCAAGCGCTGGGCGCAAAAAACGCAAGCCGCCTGCGGCGGGGGGCATTGCTGACAAGCGGCTGGGGGATGGCCATTTGCGCGATGCTTGCGCTTGCGTTTGCATTGGCAGGCCCGGCGATCATCGACATCATGACCACCGCACCAGACGTGCAATCAACCGCGCGCAACTACCTGCCCTACATGATCGCGGCGCCCGTCGTTGGGGTCGCCGCGTGGATGTTTGACGGCATCTTTATAGGAGCCACACGGTCGCGCGACATGCGCAACATGATGATCATCTCGGCGATCGCGTATTTCGCGGCCGTTATCCCGTTGATGGCATTATTCGGCAATCACGGGCTGTGGATAGGACTATTGTTCAGCTTCATCGTGCGCGGCGCGACGCTTGCTTGGAAATATCCGGGGCTAGAGGCAGCAGCTTACAAATAATCCGCGCGGCCTGTACCAACTGCGTCCGAAATATTTGCAAACCCGTCTTTTTCCAGCAGCGTATCAAGACCACGGGCAATATCATCAACCAGCGAAATACCACCGTAAACCAATGCCGTATAAAGCTGCACAGCCGACGCACCGGCACGGATTTTGGCATAGGCTTGGGCGGCTGATCCAACACCACCAACACCGATCAACGGCAGATTGGTACGCTGCGACATCTGGGCCAATACGCGGGTAGATTTTTCAAATAAGGGTTGACCAGATAGACCACCAGACTCGCGCGAATACTGACCATGCAAGCCCACACGGTCCAGCGTCGTGTTCGTCGTGATGATGCCCGAAATACCTGATGCATCGGCGACAGCTGCCACGTCATCCAGTTCGGCATCATCCAGATCAGGGGCGATTTTCAGAAAAATTGACACCGGACGATCAAGCCCAGCATTGGTCTGCATGACACTATCCAACAACGCGGCAAGTGCGGCCTTACCTTGCAAATCACGCAAGCTTTCTGTGTTTGGCGACGATACATTCACCGTCGCGAAATCCAGGAATTCACCACAATACGCAAGAACTTTGGAAAAATCGGCAGAGCGATCTTCGCTGTCCTTATTGGCACCAAGGTTCAGGCCAATGACCCCCTTTGGGCGCACCGTCAGACGGGCGAGCGCCAATTCCATACCCTTATTGTTGAACCCAAACCGGTTGATCGCAGCGCGGTCCCGTTTGAGACGAAACAGACGGGGCTGTGGGTTGCCAGCTTGGGCGCGGGGTGTGATCGCACCAACCTCCAAAAACCCGAAGCCGCAGCGCGACAAGGGGCGCAGCGCCGTGGCGTTCTTGTCAAATCCAGCGGCCAAACCAATGGGGTTCGGCAGGTCCAATCCTGCGACAGTGGTGCGCAAACGATCCGACGTGAACGGTCCGCGCTTTGGGCCAAGCCCCATTTGCAATGCCTTGATCGCAATGCCGTGGGCGCGCTCGGGGTCCATCATGCGCATTGCGCGCAGACCTGCGTTTTCAATCAGCCTCATGATAGCTCCGGAAATTGGTGGGTGCCGTCGGTGATCGGTAGGGGCTTGGCCCAGATCACATCACCCATGGTTAATTCGCGGTAAAGATGGGGAAAAGACGCACCGCCGCGCGATGTCTCCCATACCAAGTCGGCCAAACCATCTGCCTCAACCGCAATCAGCATCAGATCAGGCATATCTGCGAAATACAACGCAGCGGTTTTGACTACAGTGTCGGCGCCGGAAAAATGCACATAGCCATCAGCCAAATCAATGGGGGCACCTTTGGTTGTGCCCTTGGCTTGCAGGTCGGTCCACTCGGTGTCGCGGAAAATTTTGAATATCAACATGGGCGTCGGTTTGGACGCTACACGCAGATTGGTCAAGCGGGTGAAATGACATCATTTGCCGCAGGGTCAGCGCATCTGCATTTGACTCCTACCGCGCAGACGGGCCACTGTAATGTATATCCAACCTTGGGGGACCCAAAACATGCTTTCACGTATTCTGACATCCACTTGTGCGCTGGCGATGACCGCTGGCATGGCTGCAGCGGATTATTCGCTGACCATTCTGCACACCAATGATTTCCACGCGCGGTTTGAACCGGTCAGTAAATATGACAGCGGCTGCGGGTCCGAGGACAACGCGGAGGGCAAATGCTTTGGCGGCTCAGCGCGGCTTGTGACCGCGATCAACGATGCGCGCGCACGGACCAACAATTCCATCCTCGTGGATGGCGGCGATCAGTTCCAAGGCACGCTGTTCTACACATACTACAAAGGCAAACTTGCCGCCGAGATGATGAACAAGCTGGGCTATGACGGCATGACCGTCGGCAACCACGAATTCGACGACGGACCAGAAGTACTGGCGTCATTCATGGATACGATCAACTTCCCGATCCTGATGTCCAACGCAGACGTGTCTGGCGAACCATTGCTTGCGGGTAAACTGGCGAAATCCACCGTGATCGAACGCGGTGGCGAAAAAATCGGCATGATCGGCCTGACACCAGAAGACACTGACGATCTGGCCAGCCCGGGCGACAACGTGACGTTTAGCGACCCCGTCGTTGCAGTGCAGGGCGAGGTCGACAAACTGACCGCAATGGGTGTGAACAAAATTATCGTGCTGTCCCACTCCAGCTATTTGATCGACCAGCAAGTCGCGGCCAATACCACTGGCGTTGATGTTATCGTCGGTGGGCATTCAAATACCCTGCTGTCCAACACCAACGAACGGGCATCTGGTCCGTACCCAACAATGGTTGGGGACACAGCCATCGTGCAGGCCTACGCCTACGGTAAATATCTGGGTGAATTGAACGTGACGTTCAACGACGCTGGCGAGATTATCACAGCCGTGGGCGAGCCGATCAGCATCGACGGCACCGTGGCCGAAGACGCTGAAACAGTCGCACGCATCGCTGAAATGGCGATCCCACTGGAAGAAATCCGCACTAAGGTCGTGGCGTCTTCCGCCGAAGCCATTGAAGGTGACCGGTCGGTCTGCCGCGTGATGGAATGCGAAATGGGCAACCTTGTGGCTGACGCGATGCTTGACCGTGTGGCAAACCAAGGTGTTGTGATCGCGATCGCAAACTCTGGTGGTGTGCGCGCATCCATCGATGCAGGCGACGTAACAATGGGCGAAGTCTATACCGTGCTTCCGTTCCAAAATACGCTGTCAACATTTGAAGCCTCCGGCGAAATGCTTATGGCCGCGCTCGAAAACGGCGTGTCGCAATATGAAGAAGTCGCAGGTCGGTTCCCACAGGTTGCAGGCATGACGTTCACGGTTGATCCAGCCGCCGAAGTCGGCGCACGGGTTTCCGACGTGATGATCGGCGGCGCGGCTATCGATCTGGCAGCCACCTACGGCGTTGTGTCCAACAACTATGTGCGCGGCGGCGGCGATGGCTACAAAATGTTCCGCGACGCAGCCAACGCATATGACTTCGGCCCAGACTTGGCTGAAGTGATGGCCGACTACATGGCGGCCCAAGGGGATTACGCGCCATACACAGACGGTCGGATTACAATTAAGTAATCACTGACAACTTAACAAACAAAAGCCCCCGTCGCATACCAGCGGCGGGGGCTTTTTTGTGAATGCCTACTTTTCTGTAGAAAAACCCTTATTGATCTGAGCCTTAGTTATTGATTGAATTTCCTTGTTGGTAAGGGAGATTGATCGCAATGATGGGACCACGTCAGGAAGCACAATCCGCTCTGTTCTATGATTTTTCGATAGACGATCATGTCCCAGTTGATCATGTATTGCGGGCGATTGATGGCGTCCCCGATCATTCTACCTTTTCAAAGAACCGCCACGGCAGGTTCCGTGACCGCGATGTGCTGCGGCATGTGTTCGAGACAGTGGTCGCGCAATGCACCGAAGCTGGATCGGCAAGCGGTCAGCGTTATGCGGCTGATGCGAGCATTATTGCCGCTGATGCCAATCGCCAAAAATCAACGCCAAAGGGCGACTGGAACCCCGAAGCAATTGACCCAAATGAAGCATAATGTGCTGTCCGCGAGTATTTGGAAACACTTGATGATGCAGCCTTTGGCGCAGCCAGCACCGTCACGCCGAAGTTCATCTCGCATTCAGATCCAGCATCTCAGTGGACTGGCGCGCGCGGTGGCCCAGCTTATTTTGCGCATTCAACAAACTATCTGATCGACACCGATAATGCAGTTATCATGGATGTTGAGGCCACACGGTCTATTCGGCAGGCTGAAGTTGGGGCGTCAGAACTATGATCGACAAGGTGCAAGAGAAACACGATTTAAAGCCTGAACGCCACATGGCTGATACGGTAATCCGTCCATTTTTAACGGGGTGAGGCTGTAGAACTTACGCGGCCATTTTTAGTTTCTGTGCGGGTGTTATCCCGCCGATGTCCATATTCGGGCGGTCATTGTTGTAAGTCCATAGGCATTGTGTGGCGAAGTCTTGCGCCTCCTCGGTGCTTTCAATGATGTGTTGGCCCAACCCTTCATGCCTGACCGTGCGATTGTAGCGCTCGATGTAAGCGTTCTGTTGTGGCTTTCCGGGTTGAGTATGCTGGATGCTAATACCTTGTTTTTCAGCCCATTCTAACAGCTTGCCGCTGATATATTCTGGGCCAGTATCAACCTGAATTGTTTCTGGTTTTCCACGCCATTCGATGATCCGGTTGAGGCTGCGGATGACCCTTTCAGCAGGGAGAGAAAAATCGACCTCGATGCTAAGCCCTTCGCGGTTAAAGTCGTCCAGCACGTTCAAAAGCCGAAACGCACGACCATCCATTGCCCGGCAGTGGTTTGTTTACACACCATGAGAGGGGCCGAGACGATCCGCCATGAAATCCATAGACCACGTCATGTTCGGCGCATCCGGCACTGCCAATGCTTCGGGCTTGTCCCGCGTTGACCGTTTCCGAGGTTTAATCCTCAAGTTCGGTTCCAGTTCGCAGTAGATGCGGTAGACCCGCTTGTGGTTCCACGGATGGCCTGCGCATTGCGCAGATGCAGGAAACATAGCCCAAACTCCCAGGTCTTCTGGGCGGTCGTCAGCCCAACTAGCAGATCGGCGATCTCTTCATTCTCGTCGCTCAAGAGCGGGCTGTAACGATAGCAGGTCTCACTCACACCAAAGTTGCGGCATGCCAGCGCAATGCTGACACCGTGTCGCGCCACAACTCTCTTGGCCAGACCCCGACGCAGGGCTGGCCGGATCACTTTTTTCCACGGGCTTCCTTCAGTAACTCAGCTTGCATGCACATCTCGGCATACATCTTCTTGAGACGCCGGTTCTCGTCTTCTAGGGCCTTCATCTGGCTAATCATCGATGCGTCCATCCTGCCATACTTCGACCGCCATTTGTAGAACGACGCGTTGTTCATACCCTGCTCGCGGCACAGCTCAGAGACAGGCTCACCGCCTTCGGCTTGGCGCAGGATCGCAAAGATTTGGGGTTCGCTATATCTCGTCATCTTCATCAAAATCTCCTCAGATATCTTGCCGAGAAAATTCCACTTCCGCATCCCCGTTAGTTTTGGGGAGGATTACCGAGGCGGCAGGAAGCGCGCTTTGGGCACAAGGAAGCCTATGGTGCTGCCCCCTCTCATTGTTTGCATGCAAACAACTGCCGGGCAGTGGATGGCCCAAACCAACGCTGGTCATTGGGTTTCGTGTCTGACGCCCTGACGGATGGTCGCTGTTTTCGCATTCTGGCGGTAGTTGACAACTTCAGTCGCGAGAACTTGGTGCTGGTCGCAAATACATCTCTGTCGGGGCAACGGCACCGAGTTCACCAGCATTGCGATCCTCAAATGGGTTCAGGAGAGTGATGTTGATAGGCACTATATCGCGCCGAGCAAGCCACAGCAGAACGGATTCATCGAAAGCTTTAACGGCAAGTCGCGGGATGAATGCCGCAATGAAACGCTGTTTGGCACATTGTGCGATGCCCGCACGACGCTTAAAGAATGGCACGAAGATTACAATTGGCGCAGAGCACATTCAGCGTTGGGCAACCTGACGCCGATGGAATTTTTACAGAGAAAGGCCATGGACAAGATGGCGGCCTAACGCCAAAGATTTAACCCAAAGGACTTCGCGCAAAGCTGGAGGGAACTTGGGGCTCAGGTCAAATGTTGCAAACGATAGCAATCCCGTCATTCACCGCCAGCATGCGGAACTTGCGAGACGCGTCAAACGTGTCAGACATAAAATCAAACGACCAGCGCTGGTCTGGCCGCAGGGCTTCAGGCATGGGTGTGGTTGACCCACGCGCTCGTTTACGGCCCCTGCGCCGCCTAACGCCCAGCTTCCGCTCTTTGATCATCCCAATAGCCTGGGCTTCGCTAAAACGACCCTGTCGCATTTGTTTGCTCCTTCGAAGGGTGAGCAAACTTTACATTAAAGTGAGGGAAGTTTCGGGGGGCGGGTCAGGGGGATGTAAATCACATCGCTGCCGAACTTCAATTGAGCGGAAAAGCAGTGTTTTCGACGACGATCATTCATGGAAAGCCATGTCTGCGTGCCGGGGTGGTCAATCACCGCACCACGTCAGGCGATATTCGCGAAGCCATTGTCGCCGTTGAAGACGCGGTACGCCTGTCTTAGCCGTCCATCGGCATATCTGTGGCACCAATTTGTGCCAGCGTAATGCTGGTTTCGTCGCGCAAAATTTCCCAAAGCTGCGCAAGCCCTTCTTCGCCGCCAGCAGCAATCGCGAACTGCAAAATGCGCCCAAGGAATGCAAAGT
>Ga0075444_10001957_pt1 | contig 12609 bp, 11 predicted proteins | sample CoawatmetaG01DNA_FD_76836 | JGI IMG/M metagenome (GOLD analysis project Ga0075444, IMG submission 76836) | Marine microbial communities from the West Antarctic Peninsula - Coastal water metaG017-DNA | ecosystem: Environmental > Aquatic > Marine > Coastal | place: Atlantic Ocean: West Antarctic... | reverse complement strand
GAGCAGAGAACTAATGAAGTTTTACAACTTATCGTTCGTTAAAAAAATATATTTTTAAATTCATTTTTTATTTAATTTTTTTGTTATCTAAATTATGCATGAATTGCCAGTGCACAAAACCAAAATACTTTTCATTTTAAAAATGTTTTTATTTTTTTTGCAATAATTTTTACTAAACCTATCTTGCTTTCATGAGTCCATCCAGCAACATGCGGAGTCAATAATATTTTTTTTGAGTTGATTAAGTTTTCCAAATCAGTATTTAAATTTAATGATTCATGAAGTTTTTCAAAAGATTTTTTTTCAAACTCTATAACATCCAAAGCAGCTCCTAAAATTTTTTTTTCATTTATTCCCTTTAAAAGATCTTTTGACTTAACACATTTTCCTCTAGCGGTATTTATTAACCAAATTGGCTTTTTACATTCATTTATAAATTCAGTATTTATTATTTCAAAAGCTTCCTTGGTTAAGGATGTGTGTAGGCTAATAACATCAGCATTTTCTTTAATTTCTTTTAAAGTCACTTCTTTTGCAAATTTATCTCCTAGATCTGATTTTAAATCATAAAATATAACTTTAACATCAAGTCCTGAAAGTTTTTTTGCAAAACATTTACCTGTGTTTCCATATCCTATTAGTCCAATAGTTTTATTCTTTATTTCATACCCTCTATTTGATTCTCTAGACCAAACACCTTGTTTTATCTCGATGTGAGAATGTGAAATATTATTAATTAATGAAAGTAACATCCCCAAAGCATGTTCGCCAACAGCATTTGCATTTCCCTCTGGTGATGAAATAATTTTTATTTTATTTTTTTTTGCATAATTAGCATCAATGTTTTCAGTGCCTGACCCCACTCTTGCTATAAACTTAAGATTAGTTGCTTTATTTATTAATGATTTATCGATAGGGATTCTACTTCTAATTATAATTCCACTATATGAGGAAATTTTCTTTTCTATTTCTTTTTTAGAAGATTTAAAATCAAATTCATTAGTAAAGCCTAATTTATCCAGTTCTTGTGGTAAATAAGAATGGATACTATCTAAATAAAGTATTTTCATTTATAATAAAAATATTTTTGCAATGTAGAAGAATAAAAAAATTCCAAAAATATCATTACTTGTTGTAATAAAAGGTCCAGTTGCGATAGCAGGATCTATTCCTCTTTTTTGAAGAATTATTGGGATTGAAGTGCCAATTAGAGCAGCAACTACGATAACACAGAGCATAGAAAGAGAAATAACAAGACTTAGCTCGATTGGTTGATTTATAAAAACCCCAAATAAAACAGTTAAAATTCCTAATATTGTTCCATTAATTAAGCTTAAGCCAAGTTCTTTAATTAACCTTTTTAAAAGACTGCCTTTAACAACATTATTTGCTAATCCTTGAACTATTATAGCGGAGGATTGAACTCCTACATTTCCAGCCATTGCTGCTATCAAAGGAGTGAAAAAAAACAATGCTTTATAGTTTGGGTCGTTCATGAATTCTTGAAACCCCTCCAATATAAATACACTGCCTAAACCGCCTACTAAGCCCAAAAAAAGCCACGGTAATCTTGCTCTAGTAAGCTCTAATATAGAATCATCAGCCTCAACATCACCTTGAACACCAGCCGCAATTAAATAATCTTCTTCAGCTTCCTCTTTTATAAAATCTACTATATCGTCAATAGTAATTCTTCCAACCAAATGTTTTTGGTCATCAACAACTGGGATAGCTTCAAGGTCATACTTAGACATTATCTTCGCAACTTCTTCTCCATCCTCCAATACATTAACTGAGTCAACTTTTGGAATATAAATATCTTTAATTTTATTTTTCGCAGGGGCTATTATTAGATCTTTCAAAGATAATCTTCCAATAAGCCTTTCTTTATCATCTACAACATAAATGGAGTGAACACGAGTCACATTTTCACCTTGTTTTTTGATTTCACTTAAACACTTTAAAATAGTCCAATTTTCATTTGCTTTAACTAATTCTTTTGCCATTAATCCCCCGGCAGAATCTTCTTTATAAGATAAAAGTTCAATTAAGTCACCAGCTAAGTTATCATCACTTATTTCTGAGATTACTTCTTCTTTTCTTTTATCAGAAAGTTCAGCAAGTATATCAGCTGCATCGTCACTATCCAATTCTTCAATCTGATCTGCAATTTCTTTATCTGAAAGTATCTCGAGAATTTTTTCTCTAATATTTTCGTCAAGTTCAGTTAAAATTTCAGATGTTTTCTCGCTATCAAATAATTTAATCAAGTAGACTCCTTGATTTTCATTTAATAAATTAATGATATCTGCCATATCGGCAAAGTGTACATCATTAACTAATTTTTTTAGTTTGGAATTATTTTTTGCTAAAATTAAATCAGCAATTTTTTTAATTAATTTATCAGTAAGCTGGAATTGTTCCATCAGCTATAATATTGGTTAGAAGAATAAAATCATCCACACTTAATGCCTCAGGACGTTTTTCAAAGATAGCACCTTCTTTTATATTATTTGATAAATTGAAACTTTTTAGACTATTTCTTAATGTTTTACGTCTTTGTTGAAAGGATGTTTTGACTATTTTAAAAAACAATTTTTCGTCACAACCTAAATAATCAATATTTTTTTTTGTTAATCTAATTACTCCTGAATCAACTTTTGGAGGCGGGTTAAAGTGAGAAGGAGTTAGAGAGAACAAAAATTCAGTAGAATAAAATGCTTGAACTAATACAGACAAAATACCATAAGTTTTTGATCCAGGAGGTGCGCAAACTCTTTTAGCGACTTCAAATTGAAACATTCCGACTAATTCTTCTGTTTTTTTACGGTTTTCAATTAATTTGAATAATATTTGTGAAGAAATATTGTAAGGAAAATTTCCAATTAATCCGATTGGAGGTTTAAATTGATCTAAGTCAATTTTTAAAAAATCTTTGTTTATTATTGATTTTTCTATTTCAGGAAATTTTTTATTTAAGTAATCAACAAAATCATTATCGATTTCAACAAAAAATGTTGGAGTTTTATTGTTTATTAAATGTTGGGTAAGGATTCCCATTCCAGGTCCGATTTCTATAATAGTATTTAATTTTTTTGATATAAGTCCTTCCACTATTTTTTTTGAAATATTGGAATCTTTCAAAAAATGTTGTCCAAGATATTTTTTTGGTTTTATTGGCTTCAAAGGATATTATATTTTCTTAAATCCAGTGTATGGCACTAGAACTTTAGGAATCTCTATAAAATTTTCAGTCTGAAAATTTTCTAAAATGCATGCTACAATCCTTGGCAGAGCTAGAGAACTTCCATTTAAAGTGTGAGCCAATATTTTCTTTCCGTTATCATCTATTCTGAGTTTTAAACGGTTTGATTGGTAAGTCTCAAAATTTGAAACTGAACTAACTTCAAGCCATCTTTTTTGTGCAGCTGAATAAACTTCAAAATCATAAGTCAGACTAGATGTAAAACCTAAATCACCTCCACAAAGTCTAAGTATTCTAAATGGCAAATTTAACTCTTGTAAAATAGATTTCACATGGTTTACCATCTCATCTAAAGCTAAGTGAGATTTTGATGGACTTTCGATTCGAACTAACTCTACCTTATCAAATTGGTGAAGTCTATTTAATCCTCTTACATGAGATCCATAACTGCCAGCTTCTCTTCTAAAACATGGAGTATAGCTTGTGAGAGAAATGGGAAGTTCCTTTAAATTTAAAATGCTGTCTCGATATATGTTTGTTACAGGAACTTCTGCGGTTGGGGCCAAATAAAGATTGTCCTCATTTACTAAATACATTTGTCCTTCTTTATCTGGTAATTGACCCGTGCCAGTTCCAGAATCTTCGTTAATTAGAATTGGAACTTGAATCTCTTTATATCCGGCATCAATATTTTTATCTAAAAAATAGTTAATTAATGCTCTTTGTAATTTTGCCCCTTTATCTTTATATACTGGAAAACCAGCTCCTGTAATTTTTGTACCTAATTCAAAATCAATGATATTATATTTTGTTGCCAGTTCCCAGTGAGGCAAAGCATTTTTATGTAACTCTGGTATCTTTCCTTCTTTTAAAATCTCTTGGTTGTCTTTTTCTGAATTTCCTGGTGGAACTAAGTCATGGGGAATATTGGGAATATCTAGTAAACATATTTTTAATTCACTAATAAGTTTATTTAAGTTATTAGTTAGTTTTTTTGATTCTTCTTTTAATAATGCTGCTTTTTCTTTGAGAGTTATAGCTTTTTCAAGTTGACCTTTTTTAAAAAGCTCTCCTATTTCTTTTGCTATTTGATTTGATTCAGAAAGAACATTATCAAGCTTACCTTGCGAAGATCTTCTTTTTTCATCTAATTCAATTATTTTTTTAAGTTGAGTACTTACATCAATATTTCTTTTTAGCATTGATTTTGTGAACTCCTCTAAGTTTTCTGCTATTTCAGAGACTACTAACATTGAATTTTAATTTTTACAAATGTAATGGAATATTATTTTTCTTCAATTAATTTAGCGCAAGTTTTCTCATCTAGCTCTATTTGATTTTTTAAATCATTCAGCGAATCAAATTTTTTTTCATCCCTCAGATATTCCATTACAAATACTTTGATTACTTTCCCATACAGATTTTTATTCCAATTAAATAAGTTAACCTCTATAGTTTCTTTTTTTAAATCTAAAGTAGGTTTTACTCCAATATTCATCATTCCAAAAACTACTTTGTTATCTAATTGAGTGCTTATTAAATACACTCCTTTTTTTGGAATTAGCTTATAATCCTCTTCAATATTTAAATTTGCAGTTGGAAACCCTAAAGTTCGTCCAATAGCGTTTCCTTTAATTACTTTCCCTTTTAAACTAAAATCATAGCCTAAATAAGATTTTGCTTTACTTAAATTCCCTTTTTCAACGGAGTTTCTAATTTTCGTTGAGCTGATAGAAACTTTATCTTGTTCTTCTACACTTATCTCAATAACTTGGAAATCATATTTTAATCCAAATGATTTTAAATCCATAATCCCGGCTGTTCTGTTTTTACCAAAACGATGATCGTAGCCAATCAGTATTTTTTTAATATTTAGTTTATCTACTAAAATATTTTTTACAAATTCGTCTGGTGATAATTCAGAAAAATTTTTATCGAAGGGATGGGTAATTAATATGTCAATTCCAGATTTTTCGAATAAATTGCTTCTTTCTTCTATAGTATTGATAAGTTTAAGAGGAAAATCAGGATTCAGTACAGTTCTTGGATGTGGGAAAAAAGTTAGTACAACCGATTTTAAATTATCTTTTTTAGCCTCGGTTTTAAGTTTTTTTAATATTTTTTGATGTCCTTTATGGACACCGTCGAACGTACCAAGAGTTAAGATTGTGGGAGAATTAATCGAGAAATTATCGACTCCATTAATCTTTTTCATTTTTTGTTAAATTTATTCATTGTTGGAACAATACCCGAAAGAGCAAAAGAACTAATGATTTGATAAAAAAGTGGTTTGTAATTGATTAGTTCAGATTTTTCTTGTTTAGACCATTTTGACAATACATATTCAGATTGCCTCCCTTTAGAAAAGCTTCCTCCTATACCAAATCGTAATCTGCAATAATCATTTGTTTTTAAAACTTCATTTATATTTTTCAATCCATTATGACCTCCATCAGATCCTTTTGTTCTGATTCTAATAATTCCAAAATCTAAATTTAAATCATCTGAAATAATTAATAAATTTTTGATTGAAATTTTTTCTTTATTTAGCCAATATCTTACAGACTTACCACTCAAATTGACGAACGTGTTGGGTTTTAAGAAAACAAAAGATTTTCCCTTGTAATTTTTCTTAGCAATATCTCCAAGTTTTTTAGTTTCAAAATTCAATTCGAATTCTTCACAAATAGAATCCAAAGCCTCGAAACCTATATTATGTCTAGTTTCAAAATATTCTTTGCCAATGTTTCCAATTCCTACAATTAGAAATTTGTTCATATTAAATGATTTTTTAAATCCAAAATTCAAATACTTTAACCAGTTCAATTATTAATTGTTTTTGTTAAAAATAAAAAAAGCATCCCAATTATTTATAAAAAGGGATGCTTTAGATTTTAAAAAAAGATAAAGTTCTAACTGTCTGATTTGGCTTCTCCTCCGTCTTTAGGGAGTGATCCACCCTCAGCAGGTTTAGCTCCTTCAGCTCCTTCAGCTCCATCTTCTAACCCTTCTCCTTCAGTATCTTCTTCGATAGACATAGATGCTCTAGACATTTTAACTTGACAAACAACTTGACTTTCAGGATGAAGAATGTTAAAAGTTTCTTCTGTTAAATCTGCAACAGTAATGCTGTCATTAAGATTAAGAGTTGAGACGTCAGCCAATAAGAAATCAGGCAAGTTTTTTGGCAATGCTCTAACCGTAAGTTTTCTTTTATTTCTTGAAAGTAACCCTCCTGAGTCTCTAACACCAGGAGCAGTTCCTTGAACTTTTACAGGTATAGTCATGCTTATTTCTTTTCCTTCGTGTAACTGGAAAAAATCTACATGAATAATTTTATCTGAAACTGGGTGAAACTGAATATCCTGTAAAACAGCATCAATTTTATTTCCATCTTCCAAAATAACTACAACAGTGTGTGCGTCTGGAGTATATACTAGCTTGGAAAAGGATAATTCATCTGCTGAAAAATGTAATGGTTTTTCTCCTCCGTATATAACGCAAGGTACCTTTCCAGCATTACGTAAGGCTTTACTAGCTACTTTGCCAACGTGTTCTCTTTTAGATCCGTTAATTGTAATTGATTTCATTGTATTATTTTATAAAAAAAGGGTTGATTGATTTATTATTGTGAACATTTTTCATCACTTCAGCAAATAATTTTGCAGAGGATAAAACTTTTATTTTTTTTGAATTTTTCTTTGATGGAATACTATCTGATACTATTAGCTCTTTAAGTTGAGATTTTTCAATTCTTTCGTAAGCTTTGCCTGATAGTAATGGGTGAGTACAAATTGCTCTAACAGACTTAGCTCCTCTGTCCATCATTAGATCTGCAGCAGTAGTAAGAGTACCTGCTGTATCTACCATATCATCAACCAATACAACATTCTTTCCCTCAACATTACCTATTAATTCCATGTGTGAAATTATATTAGCTTTTTTTCTTTGCTTATAACAAATAACGACGTTACTGTTTAGTCTTTTAGAGTAAGCATATGCTCTTTTTGAACCTCCCATATCGGGTGAGGCTATGGTTAAATCATCTAGATTAAGTTTTTCTAAATAAGGGATGAAAATTGTTGAAGCATATAAGTGATCTACCGGTTTTTCAAAAAATCCTTGAATTTGATCAGCATGAAGATCCATTGTAATAATTCTAGTTGCTCCAGCGCTTTCTAAAAGTTTAGCAATTAATTTTGCTCCAATAGGAACACGCGGTTTGTCTTTTCTATCCTGCCTTGCCCACCCAAAATATGGCATAACAGCAGTTATATGTCTAGCTGAAGCTCTTTTTGCAGCATCTATCATTAAAAGAAGTTCCATTAGGTTTTCTGAACTTGGGTGAGTAGATCCTATTAAGAATATTCTACTTCCTCTAATAGTTTCTTCATAGGATGGTTGAAATTCTCCATCACTAAAATGATGAAAACTTATTTTCCCAAGTTTAGTTCCGTAAGCTTTCGCTATCTCCTCACCAATTTTTTGGCTTTGAGTACATGCAAAAATTTTAGCTTCTGTTAATTTTAATGACATTTTTTTCCCTTGGGGAGGCAAATTTAGTAATTTATTTTAGTAAATGTAATTTATCAGTTGATATTATTTCATTAATCAATTTATTTTATAATTTAGCCTTCCTTTGCTTCGGTGGCGGAATTGGTAGACGCGCTGGATTCAAAATCCAGTTCTGGTAACAGAGTGTGGGTTCGATTCCCACCCGAAGTACTTTTTTTTAAAAAAATTATTATGTAAATTTGTTTAAAATTTAGAGGAAAGATTTGACTGATTGCTACCTCATAAAAAAAAATGCTAAAACAGAAATGAATAAAACCCCTATTTTATTGCAATTCTATCACTTCCTGTATATACTATTACGTTCATCAATACAGCTTTATGAATAAAATTAACTTAACATACTTGGGTGTTATATTACTTATAGTATTTGCTTCTTTTACAAGAATAATTCCCCACATGCCAAATTTCACACCAATTGGAGCAATGGCTTTATTTGGTGGAGCATATTTAAAAAACAAGTATCATGCTTTTCTGATTCCCATTTTATCTTTATGGATAAGTGATGTAATAATTAATAACTTTATATTGTCTTATTACAATGAATTTAGTTGGTTTTATCCAGGGTTTTTATGGCAATATTCATCATTTATTATTATAATTTTATTAGGGTTTTTTTCTTTAAAAAAGATAAGCTTTAAGAGTGTATTTGTTTCATCATTATTATCAAGTCTGATTTTTTTCATTATAACAAATTTTGGTGTTTGGTTTTCTGGATCCATGTATCCTATGAATTTAAATGGATTTGTTATGTGTTATGTCGCAGCCTTGCCTTTTTATAAAGGAACTATTTTAGGGTTTGCAGTTTATTCTTCTTTTTTATTTGGAGCTTTTGAAACATCAAAATCTATAAAATTATCCTATAATTAATTTATTTTTAATGGAAAACCTTTTTAAAATTTTAGATAAAAAAATTTTAGTTTTAGATGGTGCTATGGGCACAATGATTCAACAATATAAATTTAGTGAATCAGACTACAGAGGATCACGCTTTAAAGACCACCCAACTAGTGTTCAGGGAAATAATGATTTACTTTCATTAACGCAGCCTGATGCAATTAAGACAATTCATGAAAAATATTTAGAAGTAGGTGCTGATATTATTGAAACCAATACTTTTTCATCAAACAGTATAGGAATGGCTGATTATAGTATGGAATCTATCATTTATGATTTAAATTTTGAGTCTGCTAAAATTGCAAAGATTTCAGCAAAAAAGTATACTGACTTAAACCCTAATAAACCCAGATTTGTAGCAGGATCTATTGGTCCTACTAACAGAACTGCAAGCATGTCACCAGATGTTAACGATCCTGGTTACAGAGCAGTTACCTTTGATGATTTAGTTGAGGCATACTCTGAGCAAATAAACGCATTAATTGATGGTGGAGTGGATATATTACTGGTAGAAACAGTTTTTGACACGTTAAACGCAAAGGCAGCACTTTTTGCTATTGATGTTATTTTAGAAAAAAGAGAGTTAGAAATCCCAATAATGGTTAGTGGAACTATAACAGATGCTAGTGGCAGAACTTTATCTGGTCAAACTGTCGAGGCTTTTGCTGCTTCATTATCCCATATTCCACTTTTAAGTATTGGATTTAATTGTGCGCTTGGTGCAGATTTACTTTTACCATACATGAAAAGATTAAGTAAGATTTCTGAGTTTTATACTTCTGCTCATCCCAATGCAGGACTTCCTAATGCTTTTGGTGAGTATGACCAAACTGCTGAAGAAATGAGCTTGTTGATAAAAGAATATTTAGAATCAAAATGTGTTAATATAATTGGAGGATGTTGTGGAACAACTCCTGAACATATAAAGCTTATTGTAGATCAGGCAAAGAATTTTTCACCTAGAAATTTAAATTATGATCAATAGAGAAACAAGCCTTATACTTTCTGGTTTAGAACCCCTAGTGGTTTCAGAAGCATCTAATTTTGTCAATGTTGGCGAAAGAACTAATGTTACTGGCTCTAAAAAGTTTTTAAGATTAATAAAAGCAGATAAATATTCAGAGGCTTTGGAAGTTGCAAGAGATCAAGTGGAAGGGGGGGCTCAAATTATAGATATAAACGTGGACGAAGGTCTTATTGATGGTGTGGCAGCCATGACCAAGTTTTTAAATTTGATAGCTGCTGAGCCTGATATTTCTAGAGTTCCAATTATGATAGACAGCTCTAAATGGGAAATTATTGAAGCTGGACTAAAGACCGTTCAAGGTAAATGTATTGTTAATTCTATAAGTTTAAAAGAAGGAGAAGAAGAATTTATTAAGCATGCTAAGCTCGTGAAAAGGTATGGTGCAGCTGTAATAGTGATGGCTTTTGACGAAAATGGTCAAGCAGATAATCTGGACAGAAGAATAGAAATATGTAAAAGATCTTATGATGTTTTGGTTGATAAAGTAAAATTTAAACCTCAAGATATAATTTTTGATCCAAATATATTTCCTGTAGCTACAGGAATGGAAGAACATCAAAAAAATGCTTTAGATTTTTTTCAAGCCACCAAGTGGATAAGATCTAATTTACCTTATGCTAGTGTCAGTGGAGGTGTTAGTAACGTCTCTTTTTCTTTTAGAGGAAACAATTCAGTTAGAGAGGCAATGCATTCGGCATTTTTATATCACGCCATCAAACATGGAATGAATATGGGAATAGTGAATCCTAATATGCTTGAAATTTATGATGAAATTCCTAAAGATTTACTGGAACATGTTGAAGATGTATTATTAAATAGAAGAGACGATGCAACGGAAAGATTGCTGGATTTTGCCGAAGGTGTTGTTGGCGATAAAAAAGAAAAAAAATCTACAAATAAAGAATGGAGAAATTTAGATCTCCGTGAACGAATATCTTACTCATTGATAAATGGTAAAGATGAATTTGTTGAAGAAGATGTCGAATTAGCTAGACAAAGTGTTGTAAAGCCTATTATGGTAATTGAAGGCCACTTAATGGATGGAATGAATATAGTTGGAGATTTATTTGCAGAGGGTAAAATGTTTCTTCCGCAAGTAGTTAAGTCAGCTAGAGTAATGAAAAAAGCTGTTGCTTATTTACTTCCTTATATTGAGGCTTCTAAGACAGATGGTTCAAGTAATTCAGCTGGAAAAATTTTGATGGCAACTGTTAAAGGTGACGTTCATGATATTGGTAAAAATATAGTGGGGGTAGTTTTAGCGTGTAACAACTTTGAAATTATTGATTTAGGAGTGATGGTTCCTCCAGAAAAAATAATTAAAGTAGCTGTGGAAGAAAATGTTGATATTATAGGTTTATCAGGCTTAATAACACCTTCTTTAGATGAAATGGTTTTTCTAGCAAAAGAACTGAAAAGATTAAACATTAAAACCCCTTTATTAATTGGAGGAGCTACTACCTCAAAAGCCCATACAGCTGTTAAAATTTTCCCTGAAATTGATTCGCCTGTTGTTCATGTAAATGATGCATCAAGGGCAGTTGGAGTGGCCAGTAATTTAATTAATAAAGATTTAAAGGAAGAATATTGGAAAGGCATAAACAAAGATTATACTGATTTTAGAGAAAAGTTTTTAAATAAAAAAAATCAAAAAAGATACATTAGCTATAATGCTGCTAAAAACAATAATTTCAAAATAGATTTCAATGAATTTAAGCCAATTGTACCAGATCAATTAGGAATAGAAGTTATTGAAGAAATTGCTTTAGAAGAACTTGTTCCTTACATAGATTGGTCTCCTTTTTTTAATACCTGGGGACTTCACGGAAAATATCCTGATATTTTTGATTATGAAATGACGGGAAAACAGGCTAAGGAACTTTTTGAAGATGCTCAGGTTATGCTAAAAAAAATCTTGAAAAATAAATTTTTGAAAGCAAAAGCTATTTTCGGTTTATTTCCAGCCAATTCAGTGGGAGATGATATAGAAATATATGAAAGTGAAAAAAGAGATAAAGTGAAAGCAACATTCTTAACTCTTCGTCAACAATTACAAAAAAGAGAGGGAGAACCAAATATATCCATTGCAGATTTCGTTGCTCCTAGGGATTTAAATATTGACGATTATTTGGGCTGTTTTTGTGTGAGTACAGGATTTGGAGCAGACGAGCTTTCCAAAGAATACGAAGATAAAATAGATGATTATAATTCTATAATGGTAAAGGCTTTGGCAGATAGATTTGCGGAAGCATACGCTGAATATCTTCACAAGGAAATAAGAACAAACAAATGGGGGTATGATAAAGCTGAAAAACTTAAAAATAAAGAGTTAATTAAAGAATCATATAAGGGGATTAGACCTGCTCCTGGTTACCCTGCATGTCCAGATCATCTGGAAAAAGAAACCATATGGAAACTTTTAGGGGTGGAAAAAGCTATTGGGGTTAAGCTAACTGAAAGTTTAGCAATGTGGCCAGCTTCGTCTGTTTCTGGGTATTATTTTGCTAATGAAAAATCAAAATATTTTGGTTTAGGAAACATAAATGAAGACCAGTTAGTAGATTATGCTAAAAGACGAAAAATTGACTTAGAGACAGCAAGAAAATGGCTAAGCCCTAATTTAAATTAATATTAATGAAAGTAACAGAACATATTAAAAAAGCAAAAGGGAAAACTCAATTTACCTTTGAAATATTACCACCAGTAAAAGGACATCACATTAGCTCCATATTTGATAATATTGACCCTTTAATGGAGTTTAAACCACCATTTATTGATGTAACATACCACAGAGAAGAATACGTTTATAACAATTTAGGAAACGGATTATTACAAAAAAAAGTTGTTAGAAAGAGACCTGGAACTGTTGGTATTTGTGCTGCTTTACAAAACAGGTATGATGTAGATG
>Ga0075444_10001938_pt1 | contig 12658 bp, 11 predicted proteins | sample CoawatmetaG01DNA_FD_76836 | JGI IMG/M metagenome (GOLD analysis project Ga0075444, IMG submission 76836) | Marine microbial communities from the West Antarctic Peninsula - Coastal water metaG017-DNA | ecosystem: Environmental > Aquatic > Marine > Coastal | place: Atlantic Ocean: West Antarctic... | reverse complement strand
GCGCAGGCCAATCCGCCTCCGCTGAATTGTTCAGCGCAACTCCAAATGGCGCTAGAGAGCGCAAGCTCCATGCGGCAAGTGTGGTGGCGCTGAGTGGTTGAAAATTGACGGCTGTAATGTCTGTCAATCTTGCGGCTACAGTAAGTGCGGCTAACATAAAATAGCGGTCTGGAGATAGTTGCGGGCGCGGCTATCTCCCCCGAAAGGGTTTAGGGGCTATCGACTGAATAAGTGACAGAGAGCCCCCCAGAATTGAAAACAGGTTCCTTTCGAGGAGCCTGTTTTTGTTTCATATCCAACGGATTATCTTCCACTTTTTGAGGTCATAATTTTCGCCTTCGATTTCTCGCTTCGAATAAACACTGTGCAATTGCACGGTGAAACTGCCGCGCCAAATCCCTATTGTCAAAACAAGCAGCAAAACTAAGCCCGGATCAATCATTGACCATCATCTCAGTTTTGGCAGCAGCTCCAACCATGACAATGAGATTGCACAATGACAAACGAATACTACGAACTCTGTTCCAACTCAACCAAGCAATACGTTCACTACAATCATGGCTGGTGGTGCACGGAATGTACGAATCACTTATTTGAAATCGACGAACAAACGGACCACACCGGCGAATGGATCGAAGTTATTCGTGAATGGGCCGAGCTCGCTCTGCATTGCCTATGGGAAGGGCTTATCCTGTTCGGCAGCGCAGTTGCAACAATGATTATGGGGCTAGCCTGGATCTTATTTTGCTTTATTGAAGGAGTCGAAAGTGATACCAGAATTTACGAACAACAACTCACGGAAAAAGATGGTCTGGGACGAAAGGCGCGAGATGAGTTGAATTGCTCATACAATGAGTCGTTAAAAGAACGACAGCAACTTCTCAAAGAGATAGATATTTGCAAATCGAACATGCGATTTGACTTAGGCGAAAGACAATATCGCATAGACCAAAAAGAGCTACGCGAAAAGCAGCAAGAGCTAGACCTAGTCAACGCTCAACTAATGGGCTTTGAAAAAGAACTTCGCATCCACCAAGGGGTCTGAAATTTTTGCAAAACAGAGAATTGAACTAATCTGCAATTAAAAAGTTCAATATTTCGAATCGGCCAAAAGATTGACAAAGTCAAAGTTTCAAAATAGCAGCGAAATTTCGTTTGGAATTTCGCTGCTATTTTGAAACAGCAAAAGCTGAACAATATCCAATTCTGCTACTAGATTAATTTTGCTCGAAAATCCAATTTTTTTATACATCAAGCCAAACTTTCAGCATCTTTTCGCTAGTCTACCTTGCGATCAGTAGTTGATTTGAGAAAGTCCTGGTACTGCTTTAGAGTAAGCTGATACTCAGGACTATTTTGATCCATTAAGTCAGCCTTCATTTTCAGAGTCATGCGAAAAAACTCTCCTGCCTCAGCGTCCAAACCTTGAGAGCGACACAATGTAGCTAAATTATTGAGGGCTCGAGCTACCACGATACTTCCAGGCCAAGCCTCATTGGCCTCATGGATCACGCAATGCCGAAATAGCTCAACGCTCTCATCAAGACGACCTTGCTCAAATTTGACTGCGGCTAGACTCATGAGCTTTAGAGGCAGCGCAGACCAATGAAGCTCATCCACTGCATCAAGACGAGAACTACTTCCCAACTCACTGCGTAGGTAATGATCCTGCGCCCGCTCAGTATCGCTCATTCGTGCAAAAGCTAGGGCAAGACCGAAGTGAGTCAAGCGGGTGTAAAGGTGCTGATTATCGAGATTTCTGATGTAAGTATGCAGGGATGCCTCAATTAGCGGAATACTCTCAGCCTCACGACCAGTCATAAAGTACAGGCCAGCCAGAAAATTACGGTGCTTAGCAGCGACCAAAGACTGACAACCAAACTCATTTTCGACCAAACCCAATGCCCGTCGATAAAAATTCTCGGCCATATCAAATTGACCACATAGGCGACAGGCCACACCCATTCGATGCAAAGCCGTAAGATCTGCCATGGTCGCATCTTCGATCAGGCTTGGAGCGAAAGCTGCGAGGTGCTGAAAAAATGCAGTTTGCGATGGCTGCAATTGCAACTCTGCAGAAGCGCTCACAGCAGATGCAGTAATGGTAGGTGCATTAGTCTGTATAGCCAGCACAGCATTAGGGCTGTTCAACATCTCCTGCGTCTCTAGAAGGGTTTCCGCAAAAGCATCGACCATACATACCCTCGTGTATCTGAGCTAGACAAAAAGTTTCAATCAATACTCACTTCAACTATCTTACTCTTGCCATCGAAATCAGATTTAATACAACTTGAAAGCAACCTGAAACTGAAATGCGAGCCTTGCACTTGGCACCCGCTAAACCAGGACAACTTGAACCGACTTCCGACAAGCCCAATGCGATAAAGGAAGAAAGGAAGAAACGAACAAAAGAACAAAAGAACAAGGGGATATGGGGATAGCGGAAGAAATATGAAGAATTAGAGCGAGCAATCAAATTGATTTATTAACTACAGCAAGGTCATTGATTCAAGGCACTCAGTCCAGGAGAGTATAATCGAATAGTTGCGTTGCCATATGGCTGAGTAATCAACATTGCCTTCTGAGTTTGAATTGAGAAAAATCCAATTAACTGCTTTCAAAAAATATTCGACATCATTGCTTATCCTGGCTATCTACATATTTGGTGGAGCTAAGACAGAGGCGGCCGAACAGGCATTATTTCTCAAGCAAAAATCTCTGATGCTAGGTCGCACCGAACTTCTTTACTGCAAAGAGGGAATTAAGTTAGACCTATACGAGAAGTCGCAGCTAATACTAATGAGGCCTCCACTATGGCATGTACAGCTCTGTCATACAGGCAACAAGCTCTACTGGGAAGGTGATGCCAAAGGCTTCAAATCTAATTTCAATAGTACTTGTGCAATGTTTCGCCCCGGCGATCCCAGCGCCCTAAAGCCTGGTGCGTCGACGAAATCGGAGCAAAAAGGTTTGGCCTGCATAAAATACAATTTGACTGGCCAGAAATTTACCAATCAAGCAAACCTTCATACCTGGCAGCGGCTCTTGGTTCGCGACGGATTTCTCTGGGCCTTGCCAGCAAAGGAAGTACCCGCAGCAGCAACGAAAGTTCTAAATCTCTGCTTTGCAGCTCCAGTGGCACCTGGTATTCCTTTAGCACTGACCGTATTCAACAATGGCGGCTCCCATTCCGAAGAGGTAGAGCTCTTGGGCGTCCAACACAAAACCGTATCAGCAGCAGATTTCAAAGTACCAAGCTCGTACAAGAGAGTAAGCAAGCCAGAGCAAATAATTAATACGAAGGCCCTAGGCGAAGATTTTGCCGAAATTTTGAAATAAGCTAGCCAAATTGATTTAAGACTGCTACTCAAAATAACATTGCGAAGCAGTAACTTACTGCTTCAGCCAAGACTGCAATCGGAACCGACAGTTCGAAACTACAGCTTGAAACTACAGTTAGAATCGACAACTCGAAACCGCAGTTAGAATCGACAGCTCGAAACCACAGTTAGAAACTACAACTCGAAACTACCATTCGCAAGTGCAAACTAAGACTGCACCTCAGAGCATCAATTCAACACATCAGAATCAATCATGAGCAGTAGGTCTCGAAGATGATGCGCCATCAAAGAAGAGACAGCGGCAATATCTGAAATGATGTTGATCTGATCTGTCAAATCATCAATGGTCATGGCTTTGCGAGCAGATTCAACTCCACAAACGAGATCAAGCTTGGTCTGCTCATTTTTTGAACCGTGCGGCTCTAGCCATTTTCGTTTAATCCAGTAATCTTCTAACTGGGCCACACGAGTGCGATCCGGGTGATCATAAGAATAACTATGCAAAAAACGCCATACACTCTCAGGATAACGAGTGCGCCGATCCACTGGTCGGCCAAACAGTTCAGCAACCACTGTCGGACTGCCAGGCGCCTTAGTCTTGCCTCCGGCAGCCTGCTTCAATGAATACGTTGACATTCCAGCGGAGACAACACCAGACAGCATTTGGTTAAAGTTTCCCGGAAATGGCAAAGCATTCTTGGCAAAACCAAGTACGGAACCAACAGTGTTTAGAGTTCCGGAGGCTATGAAGTTAACGGCGTTGTTAATCTCAATGCTGCGGTCCCGTTTATCTATTAGGTTTTGCCTCAGGGCCTCAAGGTCACCCTTTTCTTTTTCCGCTTCGCCTTGAATACTAGCCACATCAAAGTAGCTCTCTAACACGGTTTCCAGAATTTTCTGCCGAATCTCTGCCTTGCGTTCGGGGCTTACGCTTCCACCCGGGTCATTGACCTCACGCAAAAGTGGCAAAATATCAAGAGCTTCCGCCAGCTCTCGGGTTGGTTCTGCCAATTGCTCAACTTTCAAGGCAACAAACAATGGACGCTTTGGCCGCTCAACCAGATTGCTCACAGGAGCCGCGTTCTTTTTGGCACTCGAGCGGGATAGGGAGCGGGGAGTGGTAGCCGAAGTTGAAACAGAATTCGAAACAGAATTTGAAGCCGAAGCAATTGAAGTTAAGGCCCGAGAGGCCGAGGAGCTCGCGGAGTCAATAGAGGCTTCAGGCACCGCAGAACGACCCGACACCGAAGACGGATTCGACACAGCAACCGGCTCCGACGCAGCAGACTGACCCGACACAGCAACCGGATCCAACACAGCAACCGGATCCAACACAGCAACCGGATCCAACACAGCAACCGGATCCAACACAGCAACCGGCTCCGACGCAGCAGACTGATAGGCCAAAATCTCGCTTCCGGCCTTAGCGCATGCAACAGGCACAGACGAAGCTGCCAGGGCCAAAATACCGGCGCAAAAGCCACAGAATCTTCGTAAATTTCGTGAATGAATTTGCATCACCTAAGTATCTCAGCTTGAGCACCTCAGATAACTGGGTGAAGAAGGCTTTACCGTTTCTTTACAGATTTCACTGTATGAGAAAAATTCCCTAACAAACTACTGTCTTAATGTTTTCAGGGGCCAACCGATCAGCGGCCCTCAATGGTCCTCATTGGTCCTCATCGGCGCTCAATCGCGATCAAATGGAGTTTTGCAATGTCACTATCTTCCAGTCGAACCTCAAAAATTACGCAAACGATAGTGTTATTCAAAATGGGTGCCGTACCCACAACAGAAGATCTCAAATACGCCCTAGCTGAGGCAATCAGGGCGCGTAAGGCCGTGGAATTACCATTCAAGCACCCGGAAAATGGCATTGTTTTCACAGTACGAGTTACTGCAGGTACAAATATAACTCCGCCAAAATGGACATTCTTGCTGGGTGAGGAACACGGCAACACCACATTATGGACAAAAGAAACCAACGAAGTACTAGTTATCCAGGGAAAAATTAGAGTTGATGCGCTGCACGGAATCCCACAAAGGCTCGGCTCAACCGCTACTTTCCATCTCTGATCAGTCTAGTTGCTATAATCCGCTCTAACTTTTCAAATGCATAAGTGAATACTTGCATCCAATGGAGATTTTAGAGTGCATAACAAAATCCGAAATTTTGCCTTAGCTCTCGCTTTTGCATCCGCATATTTCGTCCAACAATCCACCGTGTGTCTTGCAGCACCAGATTCTAAGTCGAAATCAGAGAGCAGCAGTAGCGCAACAAACTCAGCAAAACCTGCGGTCAAAATAAAAAGAAAAATCAGTGCAGAACAAGCTGTCGCTCTCGTAAAAAAACGCAGTGATGTGAAAAAGTTTTTGGCCCTCTTCCCTAATGGCAAATCGAAAAAGACCCAAGGCTTTCCTGTAGTCGAAGCGGAAGAGCTAGACAACAACTGGAATGTCCATGTCTATGAACAAATGCCCGATCACACAGCCACCATGAACTGGTTTGAAGTTGATTCTCAAACCGGTGCTATCAAACCGATGAATTAGCTCTTCGCGAACTACAGCACACAGACAAGGTTTAAACACAATGGTGAAGCTGAGCAGAGCGATAGTGACCTGCGGTCTTGCGGCCTTAATCACGGCCACTGCCCCAATTGCACTGGCGCTCAAAATGGAAAGAGCAGTCAAACTGCATGGACGCAATCTGCCATCAGTCGAAGAGAAAGCAATCATCACTCTTGCCAAACAAGGAAAAGCGGAAGAGAGCTTAAAAGAGTGCCGTCGCTGCCTGAAGAATCGGCCTAACGACAATCATCTTAAATTGCTAGAAGCACAATTACTACGTTTTCTCTTGGACGAAACGGAATCACAAAAACGGCTAGAGGAGCTCCGTAACGCAAAAGATCTGAGCGGTGAAGAATTGGTAGCAGCCGCCGTTACTTCTGACGCTTTGGAGCAATGGCTTCTAACAAAGTATTTTGCCGAGAAAGGCTTACCTCTTATCGCCGAAAAAGACAGAGTTAAAATGCTTTTGCTTTTAGGTGATTCATTGAACAAACTCTCCTTGTTTAGTGAAGCGGAAAAGATTTACGTCAAAGCGCTACCGTACGATAAGGGCACGAAAACCCCTGACACTCTCATATATTTCTACCAGGCCAGAAAAAAACCAGATCTGGTTGTTAAATACTGCGATCTAGCCCTAAAACGCGAAAGCGATGAAAACTCAATCAATGTGGTAAAGCGTCACAAATTTCGGGGTGAAAGCTTGATGCAACTGGGCAGGTACAAGCAAGCCCTGGCAGACTTGGACTATTGCCTGAGCAAGACACCCAATGAGAGTTACCTCTACCGCCAAAAAGCCATCGCCAACGAGAAACTAGGCAACAAAAAAGATGCTGAAGCCGACAAGCTAAAGGCCATTGCCGTTGACAAAGCCATGCTTGGGTCTGACTAATTGTTTGGCCAAGTCAAACAGAAGCTTCACTTGACGAGCCTATAGCAAAGCACAAGAGCCTTAGACTTACTTTACAACAACCATTCAATATACAGACGATGGCGCTTTGGCGGCCTATCGGTGATATCCTGATTAGTTCGCGCAGTCTACCGACAAGGAGCTTATTGAATGAATATTGCCCGATCTCTTGCCATCGGATTACTGGGATTGTCAATCGTCAGTATCGCTTCCCTCAGCCTAGCCGAACCACTGTCAGCTCAGAGCTTACGCGAGCGCCTGCGTGACCGTTTAGATGGTGACAATCCAAATAACCCTCAACAACAGACTTCGGGACAACAAGCGGGACAGCAACCGACCTCTTACAATCAAGCACAAACTGGCCCTCAGGCCGGTGAGGCCCCCCAGGTTTCAGTCGTAACATTACAGACTCAGCCTGGTCCAGGTGGAACACAAATGGTAGTTACGCCAAAGGGAATGGTCGTGCCATTGCCAGGTCCTGGAGTTAACGCTTCAGTCGTACCCATTTACATTGGTGCTAATGGTGGATACTGGTATGTTGATAAGAACAATCAGCAAGTCGACTTAACTCCAGCTGTACGAGCAATGCAGGCCAATGCCACAATGTCTCAACAGGCTGCGACTGTTCCCCAATATGCTCCCCAACCCCAGCAAGTAACCAATAACTATAATTCCTCAGGCCAACAGAGCAGTGGTGCCAGTGCGCTCGGCACAGCTGCTGCAGCAGGTCTTGGTGCCATGGCTGGAACAGCAATGACACAGTCATACTACAACAATGTCCCCTACGGCACCCCTATTCATTATGGTGCTGCAGCCGTGCCCTATTACAATCAGGGAGGCAAGCCGATCTACGTAAACAACTCCACAAACACAGCTAACTTCGAGCAGACAAACGCATATCACGCCACTGCCGTTCAGCAGCAGGCGAGCTGGTACAACCAACAGCAAGCGGCTCAGAGTACGGCTTGGAAAAATTGGCAGCAGCAAACAAACAATCCTTTTGTCCGCGCCGATTATCAAAATCAAGCGACTGGCAGTCAATATACTGCGGCAGAAGGCGCAGCAGCTGCTAATCGCTACAATCAAAACAATTCCAGCCAATACACTGGGGCTGAAGGCGCAGCGGCAGCTAATCGCTACAATCAAAACAATTCCAGTCAATACAGCGGAGCGCAAGGCGCTGCAGCGGCAAACCAATACAACAAAAATAATGCCAGCCAGTACAGCGGAGCGCAAGGCGCTGCGGCTGCTGGTCGCTACAACCAGAATAACGACGCCAAGTATAGCGGAGCAGATGGAGCAGCAGCTGCTGGTCGCTACAACCAGAATAACGACGCCAAGTATAGCGGAGCAGACGGAGCAGCAGCTGCTGGTCGCAACGCCCAGGCCAGCCAAGGCGGTGGAAGATTCGGTGGTGCTTCTGGTGCTGACGGTGGTGGAAGATTCGGTGGCGCTTCCGGAGCTGAGGGCGGCGGAAGATTCGGTGGCGCTTCCGGAGCTGAGGGCGGCGGAAGATTTGGCGGCGCGTCTGGTGCTGCTGGCGGCGGTGGAAGATCCGGTGGTGGAGGCAGAAGCCGCGGGCGCTAAAACAACAGCCAAACAACCGCTAGATTCAATACTTCAAAAAGAGGCCGGGGCTGTCAGTCCCGACCTCTTTTTTTAAGTCGATATCAAAATACTTTCTATTCAAATAGGCGGCAAAATGATCTCCAACACGAGGGGTAAGATTGCACTAACTCATTCTTGATGAACAAGCAGAACTAGAAGCTCAGTCCTCTTTCGCTTTGACTAATAGAAGTGCTTGGCCGCTGTATTTCATAGCGATGATAAACCTTGCGAGCCTGCTTTAGTAGCGGGTTATTGGGGTTAAGGGCGGCGCACTGTTTGTAGGCCTCTTGCGCTTTCTCTAACTGGCCTGAAAGTAGTTGCGCACCACCGAGCATCAAATAATTATCAAAGCAAGGTTCCTCTACGGTGGCAATATGAGCAGTGCGCTTCAGCCCTTCTAGAGCTGCTGTGTCATTGGTATTAAGTAAAAAAGATTGGCGATAAGCTGTCGAAGCATTTCTCAATCTTCCCAGTGCTAAATCACGATTGCCGACCTTAACGGCAGTGCCATAAGCCTTCATCAAAATATCGGCCAACTCCTTATTGGCGCTGGCCAAAAGATGGGCATCGGCTCTGGGCCAATCACTTTCCACTGCTTCCTTTAGCTTTTCAAAAGCTAACTTATCTTCGCCAATACTGCGGTACAGAAGCGCTACGCGAAAATGACTAGGCCCGTTTGCAATCATCTCTTCGATTTTTAGTCGCTCAAAAAGCGCTTCGTAAGTGCTTCCAGCAGCCTCTAGCTGAGTAGCTCTGGCCTCTCTAACTTTGACTGACCCAGTGGTCGGAACCTTTGCGGCTAGTAGTTCTTTAAAGCGCAAAACTCTCTCCAACATCGCCACTTCCGCAGATTTACCATTGTCCAAAGAATCGCTGTTCAACTCAGCGATAGGCTTTACTCTATATTCATGTTGATACTGCAATCCGAGCACTGCCAGCCTGCATTCATAATCGGGATTCTCGCTTGCCAATGAGCTGACTCTACCGATCTTTGCCATTAGACTACCTGGAATAACAACTTCCAAGTCTTTATCTAAAGGCGCCGGACCGCTATAACCAGCAGTTTCAGTGGCACTGGCTGTCATTCTTCCTAAATTCCAGCCAGCTCTAGTGCGCGGCCATTTGCTAAATAGCTCTGGAATTGGCCGGCGAATAGACTCGCTTGTAATTCCATCTGGAATTTTTATGCTCTTTGGCAGCGGCGGAAAATCGGCAGGAACAGTTGCCTCCTCCAGCGCTAAGCGATTGCAAGTCAGGTCACAAATAGACAAACCCAATACATCACGTCCATCTGGAAGAGTAACCTGCTCGTTGAAAAGACGGCGAGCCATGCGAATCGACTCGCTTGAGCCGGGACAAACACCAGTAAATTGATCTGTGTCAGCCCCCTGTGACTCACGGTCTCCTTGAATCGCGTTGGCGTCATCAGGTTTTTGACTTGCCGAGCCAAACACGAATTCATCACCTGCAATTTGCTTGCCAGTGCCAAAGGCATCCTGTGCCAGGGCAACGGGACACAGACCAATGACTAGAAGGCTCGAAATAGAAAAACAAGATGCTAGTAATTTGTAATTCAGCAAACCCGGTCGCTTTACGCCCATTGAAAGATCACCATAGGGGATGGTTCTGCTCATGCTGCTGTTCCTCTCTCTTCAAAATAGAAGTTAGTAAAATCAAACTGAGTAAAATCGAACTTAGTAAAACTGGCCGCTAAACAGTATCCTTCAATTAATGCCGGTTGCCAAGTGAATTCGATCGCGTGTACTACTACGCCTAGTAGCTAAAGACAAAAAAAATGACTGAACAGTAAACCTAGTAAGCCTTTTGAGCTCACTAGGTTTACCGCCCGTCATTGGTCTTGTTGGTCAGATGCGCCAGTGTTCGTACCAGTATCTGCGCCAGTATTCTTAGCGATATCTAGCTGCCAACACCGCTCTCTACTGTGGCTGCAAATCGAGCACCTTCTGCCTCACCTGAGCAATATCCATAGTCGGATCCGCTTCAAGCAAACTGGCAACAAGGGCCGTTACTTCCGCAATGCGAAAGCTAATCGGACCGCCACCAGCAAGCTTGACCTCAGGCTTCGCAATGCCGTTGACCATGCAATTGCCATAAGAACCGGTTCGCAAGCCAACCGCAATCACCTGAGAGAGACAGGCCGGTTCTGATATCGCCTCGGCATCAACATGGTCGAAGAAGCAAGCATCCTCGCCCTGCGCCACGAAGATATCAAAGCGCGTGGTTGCGATGGCATCACAAGCAGCAGTAACCAGGTCAGCAGGCTCTTGAGCAGAAGCGACCGGGGCAGAAGCAGGGGTGATAGAAAATTCGAAGTTGCCTTCGCCTTCCAGCACAAATGTCAGCTGCTGACGATCATTCCAGATGTTCCGGGGGATCAAGCGCCCTTGATGCTGAGCCACTTCACGACCGTTCAGCTTCACCAGCAGATGCCAATGGCAATGCTCCGCATTACTGGAAACATTACGATCGACCCAGAGATTGTATACCGAGGTGCTGCCCTGATAGCCATGCACGACAGTATTTTCGCTGGCAGTGAAGGAGCAGTGATTGCCACGTCCGTCACCAGGGCCGGTGGCAGCAACGAGCACATGACCAGCCAGGTTCTGACCGGCAGTATTCTCATCGGCAGAGCCAGCCAACTTTCCAGAGCCAACCACTGAAGCGAGCTTGAAGCTCTCCCAACCGCTGCCATCTTGGGCATGACTGTAGCCACCAAACGAGAGATTGGCCACGCTGGTCAAGCCCCTGCTTGCACAGAGTTGCCTGGCCCAGAGATAGCCTTCAACCCAGCCGTCAGAAACTACTTGACCGTTCGACCAGCCAGTGCGCTGCAAAGCACCACCATCGTCAAACGCTCGCACTAGAACAAATGCACAATTGGGCTTCCGGGCCAGGAGGCCGCGCAGAACGATGCTGCCGTGGTCGAGGGGATCACGACAAAGATTCTGCAAGACAAACTGAGCCTGGTCACCCTTAATCAGCGGTGCGCCAGTTACAGCGATACCACTGTTCAAGTCATAGAAGCCAATCAGGTTTTTCACTTGGGCCACAACATCTTGAGAAAACCCACTGTCGATAACGATGACAGCGTTCTGGATTGACATACGTTAGCCTCCTTGTTGTTCTTGTTATTTGAGAAGCAAAATAAAAGGGAGAGCGAGAACCAGCCCAAGAGCTGGTTCTCGCCACAAGCGCTATCTCCAGGGACTGATGGTCTGCTTGGTGCGCACGTTGTAAACCATGGCCTCACCGCCGACGGTATCAGCGTAGCCAACCCAGTGAGAAGCCTCGGCCTTGGCCTCAGCCAAAGTCATGTACGGTCCGGGGGGAGGAGTGGAGCCGTCGCCTTCTTCGAAGCGCAGCTTGCTGCCACCGGCACCGGCCAGCACCACGAACTCACGCGGGTCGTCGCGCTCGTCAATAGCCTTGAAGCTACGGTCGATGGCGAAGTAATGACCACGGAAGGGCCGAAGCTGCTTGCTCACCACTTCGTGATGGAGAGCGAGGGCCTCGTCGATCAAATCGACGGCACAGAGCACGTTGTTCTCGGCCAGGGCAAATTCGACACCGTAGCCGATCTGCTCGTAGTTGGTCTGTTCGGCCAGGGCCTTGCGCACAGCATCGCTGGCGACGAAAAGCACGCGAGCGTTGTCCTTGAGCTCGCCAACGGCAAGCTCGAGGCGCAAAGCTGCGACTTCGTAAGCGCGTTCACGCTCACGAAAAAGCTCGTCTTCGAGGGTGCGCTTGTAGCCCGTGAGAAGGCGTTCACCACGGCGGGCCTTAAAGGCCGAAAGGTTGGCGGAAATGGCAGCGTGACTGGCGCAAAGGGCCAGATAGCTTGTGGTCAGATCCGCCAGAAGCGGTTTTCCCTGGTAGGGAATGAATAGTTCTTGCATTGTTTTGATCCTTTGGTCCTGGGATAAAAGATGACGTCGGCACGTGCTCCCAGGAAACGGGCACCAACGTCAGACAAAGAACGCAGCGACTGACACGCAGCGAGGTTGAAGGTCGACAGAGAAATTCCTTTCGAAAAATCTCTGCCAGGCCATCAACCCGCTGCGCGCCATGTGCCGCTACGCTCCGGTAACGAATCAGCGCCCCCAGAACTAAGCAGAGAAATTCCGCTGGAATTTCCCTGCCGCTCCGGAAGGCAAGATTCACTTACTACAGCCTCAGCTTACTAAAGCCTCAGCCCAATGGTTCAGCCCTGAGG
>Ga0075444_10001924_pt1 | contig 12705 bp, 4 predicted proteins | sample CoawatmetaG01DNA_FD_76836 | JGI IMG/M metagenome (GOLD analysis project Ga0075444, IMG submission 76836) | Marine microbial communities from the West Antarctic Peninsula - Coastal water metaG017-DNA | ecosystem: Environmental > Aquatic > Marine > Coastal | place: Atlantic Ocean: West Antarctic... | reverse complement strand
GTTACTCTTGAAGCCCCCTTTCCATTTTGCCAACTGTAAAAGTGTTTCGTTTTCACCCTTTAGAATCAGTCGCTGGGTGGTTTGACCGAAACTACCTATGATTGACTCTTGTCTGGCCAGGCGGGCTCCTAATTCGGTGCCGCCTACTCCACCCGCTAAATTGAGACCAAGGTCAAAGGCTCCTGAAACTGCTTCTCTTGCCAATTTATTTGAGGCTTGTTCAACCGTCGCCCCTCTGCCAATCTCTTGATGGGCCTCTTGTACGCGGTTGTAGCCATGAATTAGTACGGGCATTGTGAAAGCGGCACCGATGGCCATGGCAGCTGGGCCGCGGCCAGGCAATACATAACCGAGAGCAACTCCCATGGCTGCCGATGTGGCTAAGGTTGTGCCGATGTGAACCGCTGCTTCTACTGGTTTGTCATAGAGTTCTTTGGCAAAAGCGACACTGGCATCGGGTAGATGCTTGACTGTTTCACCGCATAGTTCTAGGGTGCTGACCCCATCTTTCGCTTGCGCATTCTGGTTTGCCGCTGACAGGTCGCCATTTGTGAGGATTGGCATAGTCGCCCCCGGAAGGGAAGTTGAGGTTACTGTACGGGTAACCGGGGCGGTAGCCAAGGGTAATATCACGCTTCAGTGGAGGAATTACGAAGAGATTTAATCTATTATGTAAAGCAAAAAGAACTGGTTGTCTAAGAACCAGTTCTTTCTGCCCGTGCAGAGAGGCAAAGATTCTCTGCAAGTTCTGCCGCACCGCATATGGTGCAAGTTTTGATTTTGTTGATAGCTACTGGTTCGCTTGTGTATGCTTTCTCATATATAGACTGTGATAAGTGATATAGTGAATCTGCAGTTGAAAACCCGTTCATCAATCATCTAGATTGTTTCGTGCCAATAACGACTGAGTTTAGTCGGAGAAAGTTTCTTTCTGTGAACAACTTAGTCTTTGCACAAAATTTAAAATTTTCTGGAACTTTTGCGGCATCTCCTGGTCTATGTTTCGCCAGGCTATTTGGCTGTTGCTGTTGAGGTTCCATTGCGTCTTCCTAACCATGATCTAGCTGAGCAAAAAGCAATTGGTGATGCGCCTTTGCGAGCCGAGTTGTTCAGTGCCGGTCAGATGGAACAGCACGGTTATGCCTTGGCCAGACAGCACGTTCTTGCTGCTGGGCATAGTGGTGACCGTCTACTTGCCAGACTGGCGGAAAACGAAGAAATTTTATTGCATGCGGTGCGCATTCTTACAGCCACTGTCAAGGCAAACAATCGAGTCAGTCCTGCTGGTGAATGGCTTCTAGATAACTTCTACTTAGTAGAAGAGCAGATCCGTATCGCTAAAAGTCACTTGCCCAAAGGCTACAGTAAGCAGCTGCCGCGATTGCTTGGTGGTGTCAATGCCAATTTTCCACGCGTTTATGATATTGCTCTAGAGACAATTTCTCATGGTGATGGTCGCCTCGATAGTGAAAGTCTCAGCCGTTTGGTCAGTGCCTATCAAACTATTACTCCGTTAACTCTGGGTGAACTCTGGGCTATTCCGATTATGTTGCGCATGGCCCTGATTGAAAATTTGAGAAGGGTTGCCTCTCGCATTGCCATTGATAGTGAAGAGCGTGAATTTGCTCAGAGCTGGGCTGAGCAAATGATTGAAATTGCTGAGAGGGATCCGAAAAATTTAGTAGTAACTTTAGCCGATATGGCTCGTTCTGGACCTCCTCGTGCCAGTGCCTTTGTCTCTGAATTGACGCGTTTGTTGCGCGGGCAAGGGCCGGCATTAGCTTTGCCGCTTTCTTGGATTGAACAGTGGCTTTCGGAAATTGGACTGACAACAGAGCAACTGGTGCAATCTGAAAGTCAGCTGCAAGCTCAAGACCAAGTATCAATAAGTAATACTATTTCCAGCTTGCGTTCGCTTGCTTCCTTCAATTGGCGTGATTTTGTTGAAGAGCATAGTAGTGTTGAACAGATATTGCGAGACGATCCGAGTGCTGTCTACCAAAAAATGGATTTTGCTACTCGTGATCATTACCGCCATGTTGTAGAAAAGTTGGCCAAGAATACGCACTTGTCAGAAAGCGAGGTCGCTCGTCAAGCCGTGCGGTTGGCCGTGGCCGCAGCCCGCCAAGAGGGACAAGACGAGCGCAATCACGTTGGTTATTATTTAGTTGATAAAGGCTTCTCGCAATTAGAGAAGACTGTTGAAGTCGAGCTTTCGTTAGTAGATCACTTTAGGCGAGCAGCTAAGAGCTATCCGCAATTAGTTTACTTCGGCACTATTGGCACCATTACAGTTGCCATTACTGCCATGGCTATCTGGCGCTATCATAGTAAAGTCGATTTGTCCTACTGGTCATGGCTTGGCATTGGTTTGGTGCTGCTTTTTGTCGTGAGCCAGTTTGCTGTTAGCCTGGTCAATTGGCTTTCGACCATGTTTGCCAAAGCCTATCCGCTTCCGAAGATGGATTACTCCAAAGGTATTCCTCTGGCTGATTCCACCATCGTGGTGGTACCGACGATGCTAACTAGCAATAGTGCTGTTGAAGCCATGGTTGAAGCTCTAGAAGTTCGCTACTTAGCTAATCAAGACGATAATGTTTATTTTGCTTTGCTTACCGATTTTACAGATTCACCGGTTGAAGTGCAGAAAGATGATGACCAGCTGGTCTCGTTGGTGCGCAAGCGGGTTGAGGAATTAAATCAGAAATATGGTGATGGCAAAGATGTTTTCTATCTTTTCCATCGCCCGCGCTTGTGGAATGCTAGAGACAATGTCTGGATGGGCCATGAACGCAAGCGCGGCAAACTCGGAGATCTCAATGCTCTTCTTTGCGGTGGCAAGAACAGTTTCTCTGTGGTCGAAGGTGATATTGCCAATCTTGCCAATGTGCGCTTCGTCATTACTCTTGACGCCGATACCCAGTTACCTTTAGAAGCCGCTAGACAATTTGTTGGCGCTATTGCTCACCCCCTCAATCGTGCTCGTTTTGATCCAGTAAAACAGAGAGTGGTAGAAGGCTATGGCATCTTGCAGCCGCGGGTGGACGTCAGCCTTTCGCCCCTGACCCATCGTTCTCCTTATGCTCGACTTTATGGCTCTGGTGTGGGAATTGATCCCTATACTCGCACCGTATCTGATGTCTACCAAGATCTTTTTCATGAAGGGTCTTTTATTGGCAAAGGTATTTATGAAGTTTCTACGTTTGAACAGTGCTTACGTGATCGCTTTTGTGAGAATCAGATTCTCAGTCACGATCTGCTAGAAGGTTGCTATGTCCGCTCCGGACTTCTTAGTGATGCCCAGCTATATGAAGAGTATCCTTCGAGTTATAGCTTCGATGTTGCTCGTCGCTCCCGTTGGATTAGAGGTGACTGGCAGCTCTTGCCCTGGCTACTTCCCTTCTCTAAGACTGCCGATCAACGCCGCGGTGCCGCTCCACTTAGTTTGCTTTCTAAGTGGAAGATCTTTGACAATTTAAGACGTAGCTTGGTTCCAACCTGTCAACTGATCATGCTTGTGCTCGCTTTAACAGTGCTTCTTCCGCACTGGTTCTGGGTGGTGCTTTCTCTATCCTTGATCTTCATTCCTGCCATTCTGGCTAGCTGCACTGAGCTTCTGCGCAAGCCGGAAGAACTAGAAGTTGGCCAGCATCTAGCAACGGTTCTTGATTCATTGCGTCTTCACCTGGCGCAAATTCTTTTCGCTCTTGCTTGTTTGCCTTATGAAGCCAGCTATAGTCTCAGCGCCATTGGGCGTACTCTCTGGCGCATGTACTTCAGTCACCAGAACCTTCTTGAGTGGCGAACAGCCGGTGAGACGCGCTCCGATGACTCCCTTTTATCTTTTATTCGGGCGATGTGGACCACCGAAGTATTGGCCTTTTCATTACTGGGCTATTTAACTCTCTACTCGCAATCGACTTTACCTCTAGCTTTACCTATTTTGTTGCTCTGGATAGCCGCACCTGGAATCGCTGCTTATTTTAGTCGCTCTGTGGCACCTACAGTTTCTCAACTTAGTCAAGAGCAAGAGCTATTTTTAAGACAGATAGCCCGCAAAACCTGGCAATACTTTAAGGCCTTGGTCGGTCCAGAAGATAATTACTTGCCCCCTGATAATTATCAGGAAGAACCAGTGGAACGCATTGCTCACCGAACTTCTCCAACTAATATTGGCATGGCCTTACTTGCTAATTTGGCAGCCTACGATTTTGGCTACATCCATGCTTCTGAGCTAATTGAGAGAACACACTCGACTCTCACAACTTTAAATCGATTAGAGCGCTACAAAGGACATTTCTATAACTGGTATGACACCATCTCTCTTGCCCCTCTCTTTCCCCGCTATGTCTCAACTGTAGATAGTGGCAACTTAGCTGGACACTTGCTCACTTTGCGTCCAGGGCTGATTGGGCTTGTAGAAAATCCGGTTATTACAGTGCGCTTGTTCGAGGCTTTATTTGATACTAGTTGTTTGCTCAAGCAGGCTCTTGGCAGAGCCTCCGAGCAGGTAAGTGGCTTTGAATCGCTCCTTGAAGTAGCTAGGCGCTCTAATACCAGCAGCCTTTCTGAGATTATTGCTCATTTAGTCGAGCTTGAGAGTTCTGCCTCAAATATTCTTTCTAACCTAGTGTTGATGTGTGATCCCCGCGGGGGCATAGATCAAAGCGAAGAAGTGGAGATTTGGGCCAATGCTTTGCATCAGCAATGCCAGTCCGCTCTGCTTGAAGTGAGTATGTTCAGCCCTTGGGTCGAAGCTGAAGGCTTTGCCAAAATAATTAGTGTTGAACCAACCTTAGATCAGGTGCCTAGTTTAAGACAATTGGCTGATTATGATAACTTGGTTGATCACTTCAACTGGCAAGCCTTGGCCAATTTGACTGCCGAAGATAGTGATTATGTCGAGGCTGCTTTGCAGTCGATTCGGCAGGCTAGCGTTAGAGCGCAAGAGCTAGTTGTTACCATTGAAAATTTGGCCTCCTCAATTGGTAAGCTGGCCCAGATGCCTTTCGATTTTCTCTATGATAATTCTAGGCATTTACTATCGATTGGTTATAACGTTGAAGATCATAGGCTCGATCAATCTTTCTACGATTTGCTCGCCTCTGAAGCAAGGCTAGGTAATTTCGTTGCCATAGCTCAGGGACAATTGCCCAAGGAAAGCTGGTTCTCACTTGGTAGGCTCTTAACTAGAGCCGCCGGAGAAGCTGTTCTATTCTCTTGGAGCGGTTCTATGTTCGAGTATCTTATGCCACTATTGGTAATGCCTAGCTATGAAGATACTTTGTTAGCTCAGACTTATCGTATCTGTGTGGCCAGGCAGATTGAATACGGAAAACAGCGTGGTGTGCCTTGGGGCATTTCTGAATCTGGTTATAACAATGTTGATGTCAATTTAAATTATCAGTATCGCGCTTTTGGCGTACCTGGTCTTGGTCTCAAGCGCGGTCTTGTTGAAGATTTAGTGATCGCACCTTATGCTTGCGTCATGGCCTTGATGGTGGCGCCAGAAGAAGCTGTCACAAACCTTCTAAAGATGCACGCCAGTGGCTTCACTGGAAAATACGGATTTTATGAGGCTATCGACTATACCGCATCGCGTGTTCCGCGCGGAACTAATCATGTGGTAGTGCGCTCTTTCATGGTGCACCATGAGGGCATGAGTCTCCTCTCTCTTGCTTACCGATTGTTGGGCATGCCGATGCAAAAGCGCTTTTTGGCAGATCCATCTTTTCAGGCTTCCGATCTACTCTTGCAAGAGAGGGTGCCGAAAGTGAAGCCGGTTCAGTCGATCACTTCTGAAATTGCCGATTTGCGCACTACCCCTGATAATGGTGAATCGTCCATTCGGGTATTAACTAGTCCTGATACCCCAGCTCCTGAGGTGCAATTGCTTTCTAATGGTCGCTATCACGTCATGGTCAGCAACGCCGGCGGTGGCTATTCGCGCTGGAAAGACTTAGCTGTAACCCGTTGGCGTGAGGATGCTACCACTGATAACTGGGGCAGCTTTTGCTATATAAGAGACCGTGAGACTGGTGACTTTTTCTCTACGACCTATCAACCAACTCTTGAAGTGCCCGATAGTTTTGAGGCAATATTCTCTGAGTCGAAAGTTGAATTTCGCAGGCGTGACGGCAATCTTGATACCCATACCGAAATTGTGGTATCGCCTGAAGATGATATTGAAATCAGGCGCATTCAACTGACTAATCGCTCTCGCAATCGTCGAGTTATCGACATAACCAGTTATGCCGAAGTAGTAATTGCTAACGCCAATGCTGACTTGGCCCATACAGCCTTCAGCAATCTTTTTGTGCAAACAGAAATTGATACAGAGAGGCAAGCTATTCTCTGTCATAGAAGACCACGTTCAGTAGATGAGCCCACCCCCTGGATGTTCCATTTGATGGCAGTGCACGGGGCTGAGGTCGGGGAAGTCAGTTACGAGACCGATCGAGCTCGCTTTATTGGCCGCGGTAATACCGTAGCCGATCCCCTTGCTATGAAGCGTCTATCACCGCTTTCCGGCACCCAGGGTAGCGTGCTCGACCCAATCGTGGCTGTACGGCACCGCATTACTATTGAGGCCGAAGATACGGTCACCATCAATATTGTTAGTGGTATTCACGAAAGCAAAGAAGGAGCTCTCGCTCTAGTTGATAAGTATAGTGACCGTGGTTTAGCTGCCCGTGTCTTTAACCTGGCCTGGACCCATAGTCAGGTTGTCTTGCGACAGCTCAATGCCACTGAAAGTGACGCTCAACTCTATAGTCGTTTGGCTAGCTCAATTGTTTATGCTAATCGTAGCTTGCGAGCTGATCCTGATGTTTTGGTCAAGAATACCCGCGGTCAGTCGGGGCTCTGGGGCTATTCGGTATCAGGTGATGTACCGGTAGTCTTGCTGCAAATCAAAGAGCAAGCCAATTGCGCGTTGGTGCGGCAGCTTGTTCAAGCTCACGCCTATTGGCGTCTTAAAGGTTTGATTTGCGATCTAGTTATTTGGAATGAAGACCAGGCCGGTTATCGCCAAGTTTTGCAAGAAGAAATTCTTGGTATCATTGCCTCTGGTATTGAATCTCACCTAGGGGAAGGTCCGGGGGGCATATTCGTTCGTCCGGCGGAGCAGATTTCAGCTGAGGATCGCATACTCTTCCAGGCCGTAGCTCGCATCATTATTAGCGATAGCAGAGGCACTCTTTCTGAGCAAGTAGCCGGCCACGGTCTGCGAGAAAAACGTCCGGCTCGATTGGTTGCTACTCGTATTTTTAAACCCGAGATTGCTAAGGTGAGCCCTTCTTTGCGCTCTGATTTAATTTTAGTCAATGGACTAGGAGGCTTTACTTCTGATGGTCGCGAATATGTCATTGCTACGGATAGTAACCAGCTCACTCCGGCACCCTGGTGTAATGTCCTTGCCAATCGTCACTTTGGCACAGTGGTCTCAGAAAGTGGATCCGTATACACCTGGGCTGAAAACGCTCATGAATTTAGACTGACCCCTTGGCAGAATGATCCGATCACTGATGCTAGTGGTGAGGCCTTCTATCTAAGAGATGAAGAGACCGCAAATTTCTGGTCGCCATCACCGCTACCAGCGCGCGGTGCCACACCCTATACTAGTCGCCATGGCTTTGGCTATAGTGTGTTCGAGCATACAGAGTCTGGAATTGAATCTGAACTCTTGGTTTTCGTAGCGGCTGATGAAAACATCAAGTTTTCTGTTCTAAAAGTTAAGAACCGCTCGGGTAGACCAAGAAGACTGTCTGCCACTGGATATATCGAGTGGGTTTTGGGTGATTTGAAATCTAAGACCGCTATGCACGTTGCCACTGAGCTCGATGCTAAGACCGGGGCCCTTTTGGCTCGCAATCCTTACAATACTGAGTTTGCTGGTCGTGTTGCCTTCTTTGATGTCAGTGATACCACTCGCACCTTAACTGGCGATCGTACCGAATTTATTGGGCGCAACGGTAGTCTCACAAGCCCTGCGGCAATGAAGCGCATTAGGCTCTCTGGTAAGTTTGGCCCGGCACTTGATCCTTGTGCTGCCATTCAAGTTCCCTTCGAATTGCAAGATGGCGAAGAGCGCGAAATTGTTTTCCGACTTGGTGTCGGTAATGATATCAATCATGCCCGGGGCATCATCAATCGCTTTCGTGGTTTGGCTGCCAAAAGAGATGCTTATGAAAGTGTCTGCCATTACTGGAAGCATACTCTCGGTGCTGTAAACATAGAGACGCCCGATGCATCAGTAAACATGCTCGTCAATGGCTGGTTGATATATCAGACCATTGGTTGTCGTATCTGGGGGCGCACGGGCTATTATCAATCGGGTGGCGCTTTTGGCTTTAGAGATCAATTGCAAGACTGCATGGCTTTAGTTCATTGCGAGCCGATGATATTGCGCGATCAGCTCTTGAAGAATGCCTCACGGCAATTTGTTGAAGGTGATGTACAGCACTGGTGGCATCCTCCAAGCGGACGCGGAGTGCGGACCCATTGTTCTGACGACTATCTCTGGTTACCTTTAGCGACCTACCGTTATGTCGCTACCACTGGTGATACCGGCATTTTAGATGAACAAGTGTCTTTTCTTACGGGGCGGCTGGTTAATGAAGACGAAGAGTCTTACTATGATTTACCAGCACAGTCTGATCAAAGAGCTAGTCTGTATGAGCACTGCTTGCGCGCTATTCAGCATGGCCTGCGCTTTGGGGTGCACGGATTGCCCCTGATTGGCGCTGGTGATTGGAACGACGGCATGAATCTTGTTGGAGAGAAAGGTAAAGGCGAGAGTGTCTGGTTAGCGTTCTTCTTCTATGAAGTCTTGAATGATTTTGGCAAAATCGCTGCTCAGCGTGGCGATACTGCTGTGGTTGAAATGTGCACAGAGCAAACCAAACTATTAAAAGAGAGTGTTGCCGCCAGCGCCTGGGACGGTGAATGGTATCGTCGTGCATACTTTGATGATGGCACCCCGCTTGGTACTGCCAGTGGATCCGAGTGTCAAATTGATTCGATTGCCCAGAGCTGGTCTGTCTTGTCGGGGGGTGGTGATTCTGGGCGTTGCAATCAGGCCATGGGGTCGCTCAACAAACGCTTAGTTAAGCGTGACTATTCTTTGATTCAGCTTCTCGATCCACCTTTTGACAAGGGCGAACTGAACCCAGGTTATATCAAAGGCTATGTTCCGGGTGTGCGCGAGAACGGTGGGCAATACACCCATAGTGCTATTTGGGCTGCTATGGCTTTTGCTAAGCTCGGTGATAATCGCCTGGCCTGGGAACTGACAAATATGATTAATCCTGTTAATCATGCCAATTCCCCTGAGAAAGTGGCAGTTTATAAAGTTGAGCCGTATGTTGTCTCCGCCGATGTCTATGCTGTTGCCCCTCATATTGGCAGAGGCGGATGGAGCTGGTACACAGGGTCGGCGGGATGGTTCTATCGCTTACTGACTGAGTCTCTGCTTGGTATTCGCTTAGAGGTCGACAAACTCTATTTTGCGCCATGCTTACCCAACGACTGGCAGTCTTATAAATTGCACTATCGCTTTAGAGAGACTGTATTCCACATTACTTGCAAGCAAGTTGATCAGGCTGAAAGGCCACTTACCATTATTCTGGATGGCAATGATTGTGGCCAAGTGTTGCAGCTGCTGGAAGATCGTAAGGAACACTTCGTTGATCTAATAGTGCGAAGAAGCAATGTCCACTAGCGTTGCCGTGTTTTACTAAAGATACTTTTGCCAGAAGGGAACCATCGGCTTATTTGCCAGTCGTAGTAGGCACGTTGGCAAATAGAAACATGTAATTGTTGTCGGCGGCCTGTAGCCTTTACTGGAGCAAAAAGATGATTTATACATTGATTTCTTTGTTGGTATTTTTCTGGATCGTTGGGCTGGTATCACACGTTGGTGGTGATTTCATTCACACATTACTTGTGTTGGCCGTGGCAGTTTTCATTTTCAATATAGTCACTGGTCGCGGTGCACGAGTATAACTGCATCATCAATTAAACAAAAGGAATAAGAGAATGAGAAGCTTGAGAGTAAGTGTAAATGTATTGTTGGCTGCTGCCTTTTTGGCTGGTAGTTTGTCTCTACCAAGTGGAGCTGACGAGATCACTACAGTTAGAACCACTACTGTAACCAGTGATGGCTTGGGTGTGCCTCTAGTCACTCTCAGCCCTGGTGGCAATTATGTAGTAATTGACCCAGTAACTGGCGTGATGAAAGGTGCCTACGATCCTTTACGCGGTTTAGTCGGCTCCTCTGTATCTCCAGGCTTTGTCGTAGTTGATAACACATCAAACCGTGTTGTCGCTACTTTCGATGGTGGTGGCAGAGTAATTGCTCTAACTAATGCTCCTGCTTACGATAGTTTGGTGGTTTCAATTGATTCTCGCAGGGCAGAACTAGAGCGCATGATTGTTAGTGGTCGTTCCGCAAACAATTTCGGCGATGTCACTGCTGCTGCTCTGCGAGAAGAGCTGGCCAGTATTGCTGCGCAAGAATCAGCTTACCGCTCTTCTGGTCGGCCTCTCAATTACGAAGAAGCCTTGTCGTTGGCAAATAGACTGAATGCTCTAGGTGACCGAGTGGTTCCTTATATGCGCGGTGTAACAGTTACTCCTCTAATTGGCTCACGTTTTGTCACTAGCTCTGGCAATCTGGTCATTCTTGATGAGCTAACTGCTCGTAATATGAGAATGCAGCGCCGGGTTGATGATGAGTATGCTGCTGGCCGGCTCTCCAACGATAATGTCGCTCGTTTAAAGTCGCAGTTAAATGAAGTCTCGTCATTGCAGACTAAGTACACCCGCAATGGAAAATTGAAAGACTCGAATTCTAAGACAATAGTGATGAAGCTCGACAAAGTACAAACTAGCATGGACCGCAATATTGCCGACATCAACGCTAAGCGTTCAAGAATTGGTATCAAAGTAAACTAGAGTAATTTCTAGAGTCTTAGAAAAAGGCGCAGATTCAGTATTCTGAACTCTGCGCCTTTTTTTAGATATTCTTCAATGGTTCTGGAAGCGGTGGCGGAACAGGCTTAAGTTCCGGAATTTTAGGTATGGGCGGCTTAATGTCGTCGCCTTTGGGCTGGTCGGGAATTCTTCCATGTCCATGGGGCTCATTGCCTGGAGGGGCTGGAATAGGGCTGGGCTGACCGGGCATGGGCTGGGTGATGATATGGCAACTGACTATTAGGCCTAAAGCTAGATTCTGATAGCGTTTCAACATAAAAACCTCTTTGTCTTCAGATGCTCTAGTTTGACCCGAGCATGATGACATCTCTCCACAGGATGATAGTTTGACCTGAGATGGGAGATTTTGTGCCTTTCTAAAGCGATTTTAACCACTTCTGTAAAGCCAGTGGGCCATACAGTGGAGATTTTTATTTAAACCCTAATTTAAACCTTGCTGCCTAGTTGGCTGTTAGCTGTGTCTTCAGTGAGGGCAGTAACGGTAGTGGCTGGTACCAATATATTGACGGCCTGGGGTATGACTGTAATGCGCATAGGCATGCTGCCCGCTTCTTCTCCGTCAATCATGGCTGTCACTCTGTCGCTTCGGTAGTTGCCTTTAGTATTGGTCAAAGTTCGACGCACACGTTGGGCAATAGTTTGGAAGGCCGAACGTAGCCCACGCCTCGGTATCACTTCGATCATGGCTTCTTTTACTTTGAGAACATAGTGCGGTTTAGTACTATTTATGTGGCCCCCGACAAAGCGAAAGCCAATTTGTACATAGTCACTAAAATTGGATGGGTCGAGTACATGCAATTCTAAAAATCCGTCTTGCAAAATTTTGGGGTCGGAAGTCTTGCCTAGACCTAAGTCTTCTACATTAGCGACAAATACCCCTGAGGCTTTAACACAAAATGATTTTCCGCCAGTGGTGATTTTGAATACAACTGGTCTTTCAGCCATCGTATTGATCATGGCTGTAACATAGGCGAGCATTTTAAATTTTGTTTTCAGCTGGCGAGCGGGAAAGACAAAGGCATCTGACAGTGGTCCGGCTCCGGCCATCCCGGCGAAGAATTCACCGTTCATCATGCCCATGTCGATGCGCATAGGGACACCGTTGTTAATTACGTCGAGGGCATTCTCGAGGGGATTGGCAAAGAACTTCTCGGCAACAATACCGAGGTTGCGAGCAAGCACATTACCGGTGCCCAGTGGCATTAAGGCCGCTGGAATATCTGACTTAGCTTCGGCCAGGGCAGCCAGGGCGAAGCGAATAGTGCCGTCCCCGCCAGCTGCGATGACGAGATCGAGGGGGGGGCGTAGTAAGGGCACTAGATGATGGGCCGTAGTCTCGGGAGTGGTGGGATAGAGAGTGACTAAATATTCACCATCTTTTGTTAGCTCAGAAACAAAGTGTCCGAGCCATTCTTCGGCATGAGTTTGGGAGCGGGCGCTGGGATTGTAGACCAATAAAATTTGTTTTGGCATAGATATGCATACCGAAATTGTAAGAGCTCTGAAGTCCTCTCTGTAGTCGTGTTTTTATTAATAAAGTTCCAGAAAAGAAAATATTTGAAGTTTTCAGTGGCAATTGCTCTTACACGGAACTCTTTGCTCTCAAGGCCGTCGCTGTCGGAGTGCAAATAATGCGGTTGTGCGCAGTAACAATGAGAACCTCAAAAATGAATAGTAAGTCCACTGAACAGAAGCAAGAAAATACCGTTG
>Ga0075444_10001920_pt1 | contig 12711 bp, 11 predicted proteins | sample CoawatmetaG01DNA_FD_76836 | JGI IMG/M metagenome (GOLD analysis project Ga0075444, IMG submission 76836) | Marine microbial communities from the West Antarctic Peninsula - Coastal water metaG017-DNA | ecosystem: Environmental > Aquatic > Marine > Coastal | place: Atlantic Ocean: West Antarctic... | reverse complement strand
GATTAAGAGACTGCTGTGCAGCAGCAATTAAAATACCCGGATGTTCGCAAGTCTGCGGCATTCCGGCCACTCCAGCGTAGGGTTTAAAGCCAGCCTCAAAACGCTCACTATTATTGCGGCTGTTAGCAATTTCAATAATTCGCTGGGCGCAGGTTTCCGACTCTTCTAAAGTCGAATTGGCTAGCACCATACCAATTAGACCGTTGAAATGACAAATATAATCAAGCTTCCGCACCTCAACCACAGCCAATTTGCCCAACCAGGCAATAACTTCCTGGCGCGAATGAGTCAGGCCGAGGTTCTGATTGAGACTGGCGCAAGGAGATAAAAGAACAATGCCGAAACCAAGCTTGGTGCGTTGGTAGCGATTAAACTCTTGCATTAGAAACCAATAAAACGAGCCTTCGGCGAACATACCAGAGCTAACATCAACTAAGCGCTGACAAAAGCTATCAAAACTAACCTGATCGAAAACCGCCGGCTGGGGCAACACTCCCGGCTGGACAAGTGCTGCCGCGCCGCGACGATCATCTTGACTTGGCGGAGATGGAGGGGCTACAGCTTGCGGAGGCAAACCTTTGGCCAAAAGCGCACTTACTTCTTCTAAATCGGCCGAATCGAGGCACCAGACGGCAGGAACATCCTCAGCCTCGCTGGCGTATAGGCACCAGCGTGGAACATTGGTGGTGGCAAAAGAAAATGTGCAAGTGACAACCAGAGTCTGGCTACCCTCCTGAAAAGGCAGGGCAATCAATGAACTGCGGATCATCGACGCCATTTCAACCACTGACAGCAAAGTGAACTGGTCGGGTGTTTTACTTACTTTCGATAATTTGGTTCGTTCCATTAGAAACTCGCAGACTTAACAGGCATTTAATAGCAGCATGGCACAATAAAATCTAGCACCAGGCAGAGCAGAGGCTTCTTTACATCCACATTTTGGCCTTATTCTGTTAGTCTTAAGGCACATTCACCACTAGTTAAAATGTACCGCCCAAAAGTAGATCCAAACACCCTCCCCCTCCGTTTACCACGCCTAGAGTCTTTGCCCACTAGCAAAGACGTTAGCGACGCACTACAGCATGCCCAAAACAGTGCCGGACGAAGGGTTGAAGTAATCTGGGGGCGTCCTGGCAGCGATAGTTCGCTGACTTTAACCTGCACAGTGAGCGCTCTTGGTGGCGAACCGATCTGGGAATTGACCGAGAATAGCCAACAAGAAATCAAAGAGATCTGGACCTATCCCTGCGGTGATATCGGCCTCATCCTCAACCTGGTAACTGCTGAATGCACCGGTGATACCTTGCCCTTAGGCGATGCCAATCAGCTGGTAGGCAACATGGCTCGAGGCAACATCAATAGCAGCGGCGTCTTTAGCAGCACCCTGCTTAAAATGCAGTCAATCTCAACCCAAAGAGCCCCAGTTGCCAACGCCAGCCGCCACTCGAAAGTGGCCACCATGGAAGGCAGTCTAGCTGACATGCAGGTGCCCAACTTGCTGCAGTCAATCAATATGGGCGGCATGACAGGTTGTCTTTTTGTTGACGATGGTAATTCGGCCGCTGAAGTATTTTTCTACGAGGGTGCTCTCACCCATGCCAAAGCCCCCGATGCTGAAGGTGACCTGGCAGTATTAGAACTAGTGACCTGGGAAAAAGGTAAGTTCTATTTTTACCGCGATGAAACCAACCCACTAAGAACAGTAACGAAGCGTATTGACGCTCTTCTAATGGAAGGGGTAACTATCCTTGACCAAACCAAAACCATTGCTGCTGCTGGCATCAAACCAGAATCATATATCGACAAAGCTGATGCTAACTTAAGCGAAAAAGACTTTGAACAGCGAGTTTCAACTGGTGCTCCAGTTGATATGGGGCGACAAAAGCACTTTTATATCCAACTAGACGGCTGCACCACACTACAAGACTTATTGCGCAAAGCGCCCATGGCTAAAAAAGACTGGGTGCCAATTCTCTTCAATTTAGTCAACGGCAAACTAATTACAATCTCGAGTAAGCCGACAAAAGCCGACAAAACAGCCGGTCTTCATGCCGTCCAAATAGATCATGTTGCCATTGAGAGAGTCAACAAAATGTTGTCTCGTCCCGATACCAGCATTCTCTCCTATCCATCTTTTCACTATTTTCTCGAGCAAGAATTTCAGCGTTTTCAACAATATCGAATTCCTTTTTCGATCATAATTTTTGAAATGTGGGCCTGGCATAACAACGAACTAAAAGCCCTTTCACCCACAGCCTTGCAGGAAGCTGTCACCCGCATCAATGGAGCGAAGAGATCACTTGATCTATTTGCCCACTTCGAGGCACTCAGTTACGCCATTCTACTGCCCCACACCGAAACACCAGCAGCGGCAGTATTAGCCCATCGCATTCTGGAAATATTGCGAGCGCGCCAACTGGGGCCGGAGGCTAATCTCAGCCAGCTGGCTCTGGCCTTTGGCGTAGCCGGAATACCGGAAGACTGCCAAGACCTCAGCATTCTCTTAGCTGCAGCAAAAGCATCAAAAGTAGTGGCGCAGAAAAACAACTATCCAATTGTCATGTTTAGAGACATGACCCCAAACGCCTGAGCTACAAATGATGATACGAAAACAGTCTATCATCACTCTTTCTTTGCTCTTGTGCTCACTCACTTCTGTAAATCTAATTATGGCTCAGGCTCTCGCCCAAGCAAAAAAAGAGCAGCCTAAACTTGAGCAGAAGCCCGAAATCAAAAGCGAAACAAAAACTAAATCAGAAACTAAATCCGAAACTAAACCAGCGCCAAAACTAGACTCGAAGACGGCCGTTAAACTTGCCCTCAAGGCTTATAAAGACGGACGCTATGGTGAAGCAGCCAATCTACTGCTAACTGATTTAAAAGAGCATCCCGATGACAGCAAAACCCACTATTACTTAGGCTTGGCCCTAAAGAAACAGGGCTATGACATGTCGGCATTAAAAGAGTTAGAAATGGCAGCTCGGCTGGCACCACCAGATATGATTACTGCTTTTGCCCAAGAAAAGCTAGAAGGGCTCGATAAACCAGCAGTACTTCCAGCAGCGCCAGCTAAACCAAAAGATTGGTTTGCTCAAATGACTTCGTCAGTGACTGATTTCATCGGCCTGACTAAACCAGTCAGCTCTATTAGCCCTACGAAAGCAACTACCGAGAAACCAGCTTCAGGGGCGAATTTCGAAATTCCTGATCTATTTGGCTCGATGAAAGACGCCATTCGCAGTGGCAAAAAAATGATCAAAACAGCCAGCGGACAGGCGCCTCAATCATCCCGGCGTACCAGTGGCCCAGCCGAAATAATGCATATGGACGAAATGCTCGATTTAGTCGAAAAGAGCAAAACAATCAATGTACCAGCCTGGGCCAGTCATGCTGAAGGTTTGACTGTTTTTTCGCAAGCCCCAGAGAATATTCCCGAATGGGATTATTGGATCGCTCGCTTCAAACGATCAATTCAACATGTCTTGCTCAAGCGCTTGAATGCCGAATCTACGGATCAAGTAAGGGGGGCTGCAGCCGCTATTTTCAGCGTAGATAGAAAAGGCAATCTCCACGGCAGTATCTACGCTAGCACCGCCGACTCGGTACTGAACAAATGCCTGGTCGAAGCTATTCGAGACCTCAATCATTCGCGAATTCTTGCCTTTCCTGCTAACTCAAATATTACTGGTTGGAATTTTCAGATGACCTGGAATTTCGGCAAATTGCTCACCTATGTGCGCAACTATCGTGAACAGGTAAAGCAAGCAGCAGCAATCAAAGAGTTGACCGATGCTCTAGCAGCCGATGCTCAAATTAGAGCAAAAATTTTAAAAGCTAAAAATGAACGCGAACTGAAAGCAAAAATGAAAAAGCTTGCTAAAGAAAAGGATCTAGCCACCAAAGCCAAATTGCTTGAACAAAAGCGCGAAATTAAAGCTGAAGTTGAAGGCCATATTATGACAAAGCCAGCCCTAAAAGAGCTCAGGGCCGTCACCCTTGAACTAAACGATATCAACACCACTCCTGGTGCGCCTATCCCAGAAGGTGATCCCTTCGCCTCTATTGATGACAACAAGATCTTAAGCTGGCCAGATCTCAATCGCTAAACTATGCACGCTAAAGAAATCAAACTTACAATCACCATATTCACTCTTTGTCTAAACAGCTTACTAGTAAGTTGGCCGGCATCCGCTGGACCCGTACCTAAACAGGCCAAGTCGAGCGCAAGCCCCAAGGTACAACAAGAACAAGCAGTAGAGGCAGAAGCAATAGAGCATCCAGCAGCCTGGAGTGACGCTATTCCCTATTACAATCTAGCCAATAAATATCTAGAAAAAGAACGCTACGAAGACGCTGTAGACAACTACCATGAAGCCATAGCGCGCTTTCCTAACGATCCTGACTTCTATATCAATTTAGGCTATTGCTACCGCAAGCTAGAAGATTTTGAAAGTGCTGAGCAGGCTTTTCGCAAAGCCCTCACTCTCAACAATAAAGACTGGGTAACCTGGAGCAATTTAGCCAATGCCCTGCTAAAGCAGAACAAGCTGCCTGAAACAGTGAGCACATTCGAGAAATGTCTCAAGCTCAGCATGCCCGCAAGCGAAAGAGCGCTAATCAACCGCGACATTGCCGACATCAAAAAAATTCTAGCAATGCGCCAACCGAAATCAGCCCCAAAGCCAGAAATAGTGCCAGGCAAAGGATCTCTCAAAGGATCGGGCAAAGAATCTCTCAAAGGATCTCTCAAAGGATCAGACAAGGCAACCACGGCTTTACCAGTGCTACAAACTACAGCTAAAAAACCAATTGCACCAACCAGTAAAGTAGAGCCTATTAAGGCGCAGCCCAAAGAGAAGAGCGAATCTTCCGGTTGGGACTACGTCTACAAATAAGCCTAAGCTGGATAAGCCAGCTCACCAGCTTGATAAAGCCAGCGCCCGTCTTGCTTTACAAAGGTGCTTTTTTCAGAGAATGTAGAGTCATGCTCGCCCTGACGCAAGTAGGCACTAAAAGAAACAGAAGCGGTTTCAGCGCCATCAACAAATTCTAGTATTTTCAAACCGTGAAAATTTGTGCCACGGGAAAAATTCAAGAGGTCAGCTTTCCACTCAACAAAGTCAGGATTGTAAGCAGGATGGTCAGGATGAGTGGTGTTCATCAAGTAATCAGCCAACCCAAGGGCATAGGCACAATAGCGCGAACGCATCAAGAGCAGAGCTGACTGTGGAATGGCACCGTCATGATAGGGCTTACAGCACTTATGATAAACAACCTGACTGCTGCAAGGGCAGGGCATAAAGCGATCTTGTACTAGCAAGGCCACCTACTTCAACAACTCAGTTACTATCTGACGCACGAGATTGCCATCAGCCACGCCTTTGAGCTGAGGCATCACGGCCTTCATCGCCGCACCCTGATTGCGACCATCAGCAGGCAAGCCATCTATGATGGTCTTAACGAGATCACGCACTTCGGCTTCAGATTTTTGCGCCGGTAAGTACGCGGCTAATATGTCACGCTCAGCAACTTCTTTGCTGACTAACTCTGTGCGATTCGCCTTGGTAAACTCGGCTATTGAGTCGTTGCGTTGTTTTACTTGTTTCTGTAGAACGGCCAGTTCTTCTTCAGGGCTTAGTTCTGTTTTCTCGCTGGCAGTCCCGTCTTTATCGCTTGGTTTTGCTTCAAGCTTTTTGTAAGAAAAAGCCGAAAGCGCAGAGCGCAAAGTATCAACTCGTACTTGGTCACGAGCTTTCATCGCCTCTTTCAAATCAGCAGAGATTTTTTCTTTCAGACTCATTTTCACACCTAATTTAACTAGTTAAGACCGTGCATGATCGGCGCCGTATTCTTGAGAACATCTTCTTCGGTCCAGCTAGAAGCTGGACTAGAGGCAGGTCCAGATGCTGGCCCCTGAATAATAGTAGTGGGCACCGACACTGCACCACTAAGATCATTAGGTATTACCGCCGGTGCAGATGCACCAGGAACAGAAACAGAGTTGAAGGTAGAGTTAGCCTCGACAGGCAGATCTTTTGGAATCAACGGCGGCTCTGCACCAAGAATGTGGCCAATGATGCGATTGCTACCATCTACCATTTCCCCGGCAGCGTTAACCGTGACATTTAACTTTTGACCGGCAAAGTCTGATGGTGTGCCAACAACATCTGAGGTAATTACTGAGACTCGACCAACAAGTCTTCCACCAGCATCAATAATATTGCCGTGGCGATCTACGGCAATATCAAGACTTGTGCCAATGAGAGAAGTGGGAGCGGCTTTAGCGGCTGCGCTAGAGGCTATATTCGACGCTGTGTTAGAGGCTGTATTAACAGCTGCTGCAGGCTGCGAGTGGCCAAAGGGTAAATTGAACAATTTATTGGCAGGCTTAGCGGCGACTGGGGGTTTTTCACTAGTGACTGGCTTGGCAGTAGCAGCAGCTGCTGCGGCGGCGGGCGCGCCGGCTACAGGTGCATGATAGGCCGGGTCAGCCGGTGTAATACCAACAGCTTTCTCCGAAAACTCAACCAGGGCTCCGGCCCCATGAGCTGTGTTGCGCACTACAGCCCCTGCCCCTTCAGCCGTATTCTTGACGGCATTTCCAGTGCCCTTTATTACAGCTCCAGCTCCGTGAGCTGTGCCTTTGACGGCTTTTCCTGTAACGTCCATGACATCTTTTACCAGATTGGTCAAAGACAAGGAATTGTCGGCCCTGGCTTCACCACCAGCGCAGACGATGACAAGAGCAGCCAAAATATGGTGTGTTTTTACGTTCATTATTAATCGCCAATAAGGAATTAGGGCAAAAAGCCATTTAAGAGGACATTCTAGCCCACCATATGACATTGTTTCCTTACTGAATTGTCATGACAGCATACTGACTGCTTTCAGCCGGAAGGTTGAACTACTGCTTTAGCGACGACGCCAGATAGAACAATGCTTGGTGACCTGACGATAGACTCTTTCATTCTCACGACTAATGAAAGGCAAGTTTAGTTCTTCTAAAAGCTCAAAGTCTTCCCGAAGCAGCTCGCAAACTTCCTTCTCTCCCAGCCACAATTCTTTTGGCGTCACTTGTTTCTGCCAATTGAAATCACTGACCAGTAACAGCAAACCACCAACCTTGACGATACTGCGTTCGCCTTTTAGCCGCGACAAAATAGACAGTGGGCTTGGCACAATTGTGAGAGCATCAGTCAAGGCCACGAGATCGAAATCTAGATAATCAGCAGGCAAGCTGCAGGGGTCACAGCGGCGGAACTCAACACTATCTTCTCGACTATTTTCAATAGCACCACTGACTGTAACCTGCTCTAAATTGCTATCGAGCTTGCGAAACTCATAATGCTTAGAAACAAATATTTCTTTTGCTGCGCTAATTAGTGGCAAACGCAAATCAACAGCCACTACTTTCTCGAAGTGACGAGCGAGCATATGACTGAAAGCACCTACTGAGCAGCCAACCTGCAAAGCTCTTTGAGCCTGACTATGGGCCCGAGCCAACTCATGGGCATCCACTCTGCGAGCGACATACTTATCTACAAGGGCGTCCAAATCTTCAAAGCTATTGGTTTCTTGACCAAAGCTCGAAGCAATCTCACCATTCACTTCGGCTTCATTGCCGAGGTGAACCACAGCACCAAGCCTATCTTGACCATCGAGGGCGGCCGAGGCTGTGCGCACTACTCGCAGGCCGGCGTGCTGGAAGAAATGGGGCCAGAAATGGAAGCGAGCATGCACAGTGGCTTCGTCCCCAGTGCTAATAAATGAGCCACCAGCAATCATTTGATGTTCGCCATCAAAACAAGGAGTACTAAAATCATCGTAGAGGCGATTGATCTTAAAACCTGGCAGCGGATTGAAATGATCACCGAGCCACTGCCAGACATTGCCATAGAGATCTCTAAAGGGAACCTCACCACCAGCGGTGACTGTATCTTCTAGAACTGATGATTCAGAACCAGCTCTCAAATTGAGATTGCCTCTAGTTGAAATCACTTCACCACTTTCAACATCGAGCTTGAAGCTGTTTTCACTGGCCAGTCTGTGATGCTCAGCTTCAGTTAGAAGACGGAAGCTATGCTCGCTATCAGAAGCTTGCAACCAGGCACAATAAGCCTCAGCTTCGTGGTAGTTAATTACAGCAGGCCAATCCCAGGGCATGTCGACAACTTCAAAAAGAGTACGCAAGCGGAATTGATTCAAACCTTGCGGACCGTCCAGCACCCAGAAAGTAGGGCATTTGACGTTGCGGAATTGTTTCCAGCTAAGACCCGTGACGCTCCAGAAGCTCTCATTCTGATAGCCACCATCAGCTACAAATTTCCAGAACTGAAAATTGCTAACTAATGACCGACTGGCTTCAAAGGAAGGAACAGTAAGTAGCCGCTCACCATATTCGTTATCCCAGCCAAAAGTGGGCACGCTGGCCGACTTGCCGATGCGCACAGCTCCAGAGGGCACGGCCCGAAACTCAGGTTCTGACTTAGTGCCTTGACTCAAAGCATTGGCGGGGAATTGCTCAGGGCGTCCCAGTAGCGACAAAGGCAATTCTCTTATCAATACTGAGGAAGTCTCTAAGTGGATGCGCTCATGTTCAAATCCCATAAAAAGAGCCCAGAGTGGATGTTCTGGTGTGATTGGTGGGTGACCGGGCTCTAGACCAGGAGCATTAGCAATCACACTTGTAACCAGCTCATAAGCCTTGCGACGATAAGCTTGCGCTTGATCAACAGCGGGCCACTCAATATCGTTCTTCGACATGTCATCCCAAGACATTTCGTCTACACCAGTCTCAAAAAGACTCTCAAACTTAGGGTCTATGGAACTGTCCAGCAACTTAGCCAGGCGCAGTTTATTGACATAAAGAACAGCAGGATGAACATAGTAGAAAATCAGAGGATGGCGCAAACTATGATAGGGCGGGCGATAGAAAGCCTCGTCACCTTTAAGCGAAGAAAAAAGCAGTTCAGAAAGAGTCCAGGTATTGTTGAAATAATCTAGTGCTTCTTGCCTGGAACAAGTGGCCAGGTTGGGAATTAGCAGTGAGTAAAGCTTACCGTCTTGCGAAAAACCGGGGCACTCTTCAGGAACCAAGCCGGTATACCAACGTCTGCCCCGTGGCACAGACAAATCTATCTCTGATTTACCAAGGTTCTGCCGCCAGAAAGCTGTCTGGTGAAACTGCCCAGAGACATCAGAAAGTTCCGCGAGATCGGAAACGCTGATTAGTAGATCAAGATTTGGATTACGTGTAGCCATTCATTCTTCCAGGTCGCCCTCCACCATATTGAAACATCTATAGTGTACAAATGGTGAATCGCCCGCAATCTGGCTTAAAGATTAGCGTTACAGAGCAGTTTTAAGCTTAATTATAGTCTAGTTTAATGCCGTTCTTAACCGCATCTTTATACGCCGTCAGGTGCGCTGCCACTTCAGTTTCTTTCATTGCCGAGCACTTATTAGCCTTCAATTCTGCCAGCGATAAGACAGGAAGCCCGGCATCGCGGCGATCGCGGTCAATCAAAGCCTTAAAAACCTTGCCTTCGTCTTTAACTGCCGTGCCGTCAAGCTGCAAACTCGCCAACCCAGCTGCCTTTTCGGCCCTATTCATATGCGGGAAAAGAGCGACAGCATCAGCCGCCATCTTGCGATAGAGCTGCTCTGGCGGGGCATCGGCTGGCAAATTATATTGAGTACGTAAATCATTACCCATTTGTCGAATAAAGCCAGCTTGACCGCCAAACTGCTTATCGATTTCAGCCTTATGGGGGCCCTCAATCGGTTTGTCACCGGACAAAGCCTTAACAGTGGCATCAACCGAAGCGTTACTAGCCTTTGACATCTGCCAGGCTTCACACTGAAGATTGGAAGGCCCCTCTGCAGAAGCCAATTTAAGCTGCTCAGGCTTGGTGATTCTGTCATCTAAGGCCATATCAATGTCTCCATAATTACCCAGTTTGATTTACCCATTTTGGCCCATTCTCAAGCTCTAAGGTCGGCAATTCGGCGCCAGGCTGGTCCAGCACCTTGCCCGCCGCCCTTTATCCGGTCAATTGCCGCGTTAATCTCTAAAAGTACCTCGTACTCACTCTCCTGCAAGGCCGCCTCAAGAGCAGGCAAACTCTCAGCAGTACCGAGGTCGTTCAAAAACCTCGCCGCTCGCCAGCGCACAAGCTTGTTGCCGTCTGACAGGGCCTGGGTCATGGCGGCGGCGGCGCTGGCATCACCAATGTCAGAAAGTGCGTCTCCAGCCGTGCGGCGCACCGCAATTGAGCTATCTTCGAGAAGAGCTTGACAGAGGCTAGGTACAACCGCAGCACTACCAGTGGTGCCTAAGGCCGCCGCCGCTAAGCGACGAACTTGAGCATTGCTGTCTTGCAGAGCAGCAATTAAGAGGTTGATAGCCACGGGTGATTGGCTTATGTCTAGCCGACTAAGCTCTTGCACGGCCAATAATCGTTGCTGCCACTGGGAAGCGAGAAAGAGTTTTTCTATGGCAGCAAAATCTGCCAACTGATCTATTTTTTTCGCCCCTTCCAACTCTTTCTCGCCAATGGCCACCCTGACAGCCAAATCAAGGCGCTCTGGCGAGAAATAATTCTGCAACTCCGACACTACCTGCTCAGCCATCTCAGCACGCGGGCCGTAGCGAAAGCCATGATCGACCCATTGACGCTCTCTAAGAAAATCAGCCCCAGTGGTCTGTTGTATTAGCTGAGCCGCTTCATTGAAGTGCGGACCGAGACTAAGACGAGTTTCACCCTCTAAATCTACGGCCTTGACCTGCATGGGAATGCCACTAAACGTCTGAACCAAAATCTGAATCTGCCCCTCTTGTGCTGCGCTTGAAGAAGCTGCAAGAGTCAAAGAAGAAGAAGAAGAAGAAGAAGAAGAAGAAGAAGAAGAAGTATCAATAATTTTCTCACCAGTTAAAGCCCAGGACGCTTGTTCTAAAAGCTCGCGCCAATCGGTGAGCGGATGGCGGTTTAAGGTAATAAAATCACCACAGACAAAGACACTCTGCAAGCCATCGATAGCTAAAAGCTTGCCGACAAACTCTGGAGCTTCAGGGCTGGAGTTGGAGTACGTAGCCGTAGCACCAACGGGCTCGAAGAAATTGAGCTTAATAGAGTTAGGATTGGGAGTAGTTTCAACTGAGCGAATTTGCATGTTTTTAAGTGAATTAAGACTTTTACTATCAACTTACAGAAAGCCAATCAGATTTGTAGCATAGCAACCGCCGCTGCTTCCCAACAAGGCTCATAATAGCTCTATGGTACTTCACTGCTTAATTTTTCGGGGTTGGCTATGATCGAGCCCAAAGCAATCCGACTACAAGACCGGCCACCAGTCTGGCTTATTTCACTCGTGGCCATCACCATCGGTTGTTCATACTCGGCGATAAAAAAAGCCCATAAGCCAGAATCACTGCAAACCGCGATAGTTCAGGCCAGTGCAGAGCCAGAAGACGCAGAAGAAGCTATTGAAACCCCAACCGAAGAGCGAAGCCTCGGCCGCTACACTTATCAATATTTCGCTGGCGAGCCCTACCAACCCTACTTTCGCTTGCTTGACGGTGATCTTGAGGTATTTAGAAATTCAGTGGACAAAGCAAGCTATAAGCTACTGGCGCTGGAATCAGAACCGAACTGCTTCGTCGCCCATATAAGCGCAAGCCAGCCAGTAATTGTAGTAGAACAAACACTCGAGACTAACAGCGAAGACGCTAAAGAGAGCAGACAATATCTCATATTAGAGCTTGCTTCGCCCATAAAACTGCTCGCCACACTGGACAGCGGCAGCAATCAATTTGTCTTGCGCAAAATCACTGATAAAAACAACATTGAGCAAGTTGAATTGGCTGGCAACGATCAGCTCGACGCTTGGGGCCAGCAACCAGTCAGCCCTAAGGTGGCTTTTGAGCTAGGGGTACTGAACCAAACAGCTCCAGCCAAGCTGAGCTTGCAGAGATCTAGCCCGCGCAAGAAAGAGCAACTACTCAAGCAAAGCAAAGAACTGCGCGCACTATTTGCCGATTTAGAAACGTTTGAAGAAGTCCCTATTACTTTTGCACCGGCTGAGCTAGCGGCAGAAATGGCTGACCTAATATATGAAGGCAATAGCAAACAAGCAAAGTTTCTCTTTGACCATTCTTGGCCGCCACACAGAAAGGGCAAAGCACAATTTGAAAGGGCCTTTAAGGCAGAATTAGCAAAAGGACAGTTTAGCGACCAGGTGGCAGCGTTAAATCACCCTTAGTCCAGAGTTTTAAGCCGTTCTTCCTGATCCATTGTCCAGTGATCACATCTAACCATTCTCCCCAAATAAATATGAGAGAAGCTGGAATAACCTTCCAATCTCGGGTTTCGATGAGAGTGGGCTGATTCTTCTCAAAGAAGAAATGTCCAGCGAATTGTAAGAAGAGACCGAGAAAAAGCAAACCGACGCCTACCTTCTTATTACGCCCAAAGAGCAGACAAAAAGGGGTAGCAACAAGCACAGGCAGACCAATCAAGTGGGTGAGCTTACACCCTGGTGTGCGATGGCGTGAGCGATAGAAGGCAAGACAGTCTTGTAGAGAATTCACACTATGACCTTCTGTTAAACGGGCAGTCTTAACTAGTATATCGAAGCGAAGTTGAAGGCAGCTTGTTGATCCCAGTACATAACATTGTCGTCTTTCCATCGAGCAAATTGCACATTGCCGTC
>Ga0075444_10001911_pt1 | contig 12736 bp, 16 predicted proteins | sample CoawatmetaG01DNA_FD_76836 | JGI IMG/M metagenome (GOLD analysis project Ga0075444, IMG submission 76836) | Marine microbial communities from the West Antarctic Peninsula - Coastal water metaG017-DNA | ecosystem: Environmental > Aquatic > Marine > Coastal | place: Atlantic Ocean: West Antarctic... | reverse complement strand
GTACTAGATAATGGATAAAAATGATTACATCGCAGCACGTGTTTCTGACATGATGTATGATGACGATACACTTACGTTTTGCGATGCTCACGATAGGGCACACAGGGCATACGAGCGTTTTTTAAATGAAACGACATTCTTAGTTAATTCTTTCAAAGATGAGGATTTAGATGACGGATGAAGACAGTCAATTTTTAAAACACGGCCCGTGCGAAAGCTGTGGTAGCTCAGACGCTAACGCATTTTATTCAAACGGAACCCAGTACTGCTTCGCTTGTGCTAAGTGGACAAAAGATGATGATGCTGTTATCACTAACGCGCCTATTAGAAAGGGTATGACCATGAGCTTGCTTTCATATGAGTATCAATCGCTAGGTAAGCGTAAGATACCTGACAACATCACACGCCAGTACCGCTATGGTTTTGGCACAGATGCTAACGGCGTTTTGTGTCACGTAGCCAACTACTTTAACGATGCTAAAGAAATAGTAGCCCAGAAACTACGTTACCCAGATAAAACATTCAAGTTTATCGGTGACACTAAAGAGGCAACACTATTCGGACAGCAGCTTTGGGGCGGTACAGGTAAAAAAGTAGTTATCACAGAAGGCGAACTGGACGCACTATCAGTCGCCACAGCCTTTGACGGTAAGTACCCTGTTGTCAGCCTAAAGGGTGGCAGCAACTCAGCTAAGAAAGAAATAGCTCAACAGCTAAAGTGGATCACAGGTCACGAAGAGATTTATCTCTGGTTTGACAATGATGAAGCTGGTAGACAAGCAGTCGTAGAATGTGTAAACATCCTCCCTGCTGACAAGGTGCGTATCATACGCCACGCAGATCACAAAGACGCAAGTGATGTGCTAGTCTACAAAGGTAAAGCTGGTGTAGTAAACGCTTTCTATAACGCAGAGAAATACCAGCCAGATGACATTGTGCGGCCTCTTGATTTGATTGAGTCCGTAGCAGAGCCTATCGAAATGGGCTTCAGTTACTGCTACAGCAAACTTACTGACATGCTCTATGGCAGACGGTTTGGTGAGGTGGTTGTAGTTGGTGCAGGTGTTAGTGTAGGTAAGACAGACTTTGTGATGAGCCAGTTGGCCCATGACTTAAAACAGGGCTGGAAGGTAGCAACCTTTATGCTCGAACAGTCAACCAAAGAAACACTTCTTAGGGCTGCTGGTAAGATAGATGGGTGTCACTATCACCTACCTAACGTAGAACACAACAAAGAGCAGATCATTAAGACTGTTACAAGCTTTCAAGGTGATTTGTATATGTTCGATAACTTTGGTAGTAATGATTGGACGACTATTAGCGATAAAATACGCTACATGTACCATAATTACGGGTGCCGCATTGTTTACATAGACAATCTTACAGCGTTAAACGCACACGCCTCAGATGAGCGGCGTAATTTAGATGGTCTTATGGCAGAAGTTGCTGGCATTGCTAAAGAGCTAGACATATGGGTTATGTTGGTATCACACCTTAACCCGCCCAAGTCAGGCGTCAGTCACGAAGCTGGTGGTCAGACAGAGCAAGGACAGTTTACAGGCTCACGTGCTATTATGCGGTGGGCATACGCAATGTTTGGTATCGAACGCAACACACTACATGACGACCCGATAGAACGTAACAGGGGTCTAATACGAGTACTGAAAGATCGGTTTAGTGGTTCTGCTACAGGACACACAGTCGGTTTTCTCTACGACAAAGATACTGGTATCGTTCACCAGATGGACGAAGACTTTGAGATAGCACAAACGGAGGCGACAGATGAGGGCGATTTTTGACATTGAAGCTAATGGTTTGTACTATGAAGCAGACCAAGTACACTGCATATCTATCCACATTGAGGGTAGCAAAACGACTGAGGTATACACATCTAAGTATGTCGAAGGGTCTGACGGCTCCTTACAACAGGGGCTAGATATACTCAGTGAAGCTGATGTTATTATCGGACACAACGTAGTTAACTATGATATTCCTCTTTTGGAAAAGCTATACCCTGAGTGGTCTTATGTTGACGCATTAGATACTCTTATTATGAGTAGGCTTGGTTTTCCTAATATGCTAATGGCAGACGCCAACCGTAAGTCGTTACCTCCTAAACTTAAAGGTGGTCACAGTCTTAAAGCTTGGGGCTACAGACTACGCAAACTTAAAGGTGAGTTCCCACAAGAACAGTGGGAAGTACTAACACCTGAGATGGTTTCGTACTGCCGACAGGATGCTGTTGTTACAACGGCCTTACTTGCTAAAGTAGAAAGTGTAGGTCTTACTTCTGAAGCTATCTGGCTCGAACATAAGTTTGCTACGATTATCAACAGACAGGAAAAGTATGGTGTTTGGTTTGACATTGAAAAAGCCCAGCGCCTACACGTATCCTTACTAGAGGAAGTTGATAATGCTGAAAAAAAATTGTTGGAGGTTTTCACGCCTCTAAAAACATGGACACCCAAGCCGTACCCTAAGATTGCTGTTAAGAAAGACGGACAAAAGTCTCAGGTTCTGATTAACCAGCTGGCATTAGGGTGTCACTTCAACGAAGCTAACGAGTGGGGCTACTATCGTGATGTGGTATTTAACCCATCAAGCCGACAAAATATAGCACGGTGGTTAAAAGAGGTTTACAATTGGACAGCTACCGACTATACAGAAAACGGCACACCAATCATCAACGAGAAAGTGTTGTCGAAACTAGATTTTAAAGAAGGCAAAATACTCGCTCACTATTTCAATGTTACCAAGCTGCTAGGACAATTAGCGGAGGGTAAAAACGCATGGATGAAGATGGTCAAAGACGATGGTCGTATTCATGGTAGTGTTAATACTCTTGGGGCTGTATCACGGCGATGCACCCATTCTAACCCGAACATGGCGCAGGTGCCTAGCTCACGGGCTTACAAAGGCCACGAAGCTAGATCACTATTCTCTGTTCCTACGGGTAAAGTACTAATTGGATGTGACGCAGATGGATTGGAATTAAGAACACTTTCGCATTTCATGGCTATCTTTGATGGCGGTGCTTATGCGAAGGCTGTTGACAGCGGTAAGAAAGAAGACGGCACAGACATCCACAGTGTTAATCAACGCAGTGCTGGGCTACCTTCGAGAGACCTTGGAAAAACGTTTATTTACGCATTTCTTTATGGGGCAGGTGACGGCAAGATTGGTGAGATAATAAAGGGTGACGCCGAAGACGGTAGAAAGCTTAAAGATCGTTTCTTTAAAGCTACCCCTGCTATCAAACTTCTTATCGACCAAGTTGCAAAAGTATACAAAGCTACTAAGACACTCAAGGCTTTGGATAAAACTCCTTATCATATTAGGAGTTCTCATTCAGCACTAAATACTTTACTACAAGGTGCGGGTGCATTGGTTATGAAATACTACTTAATATTTCTTGATCGTAATCTACAAAAGAAGTACTCAGTCGGTACGCAGTATGAGTTTGTTCTCAACGTACACGACGAAGTGCAGATAGAATGTGATGCAGACATCGCAGAAGACGTAGCTGCAATAGCTGAGAACAGCTTTGCGGATGTAACACAACACTTAAAGTTTAGGATTCCACTGCGCGGCTCTGCCGACATTGGTCAATCTTGGGCAGACACACACTAAGGAGATACTATGACATACAACCTAGATGAACTTGAGCTTAATGTGCGTAGTTGGTCGCGCCAGCGTGGTATCTTAGATAACTCCACAGCAAGCCAGCAGTTTTTAAAACTTGTTAGTGAGATGGGAGAGCTTGCAGACAACATCGCAAAGCAGCGAGATGTCAGGGACGACATTGGAGACTGCATGGTAGTACTCACAAACATTGCAGCGTTGTCTGGCACCAACCTAACAGACTGTATGACAGTTGCTTGGGATGACATTAAACATAGAACAGGTTTCTTGAATGAAAATGGTGTGTTTGTTAAAGACGGAGACACACAAGCATCCTTTGCAGAGAGGTTGTGCGATGTCTAAACAAGTAGGTGGTAGTCATTACCTAATGCCTATAGAGCCTATCGACTTTATAGTTAAAAATAATATGGAATACCGAGAAGCAAATGTAGTTAAATACGTATGCCGACATAAAAATAAAAATGGAAAACAGGATATTGAGAAAGCTATTCACTATCTTGAAATGATCTTAGAGGAATATGATGCTTGATTTTGCAAAAGAATTACTAAACAAACACTACTGTCGGCCTAACGAATCAATCGAAGAGGCGTACAAACGAGCGTCCGATTGCTTTGCTACAGACCCAGAGCATAGCTCACGTATCCAGAGCTACCTAAACAAAGAATGGTTTATGTTTAGCTCACCAATCTTGAGCAACGCTCCTGCCGCTGGAGAGGCTCCTAAAGGGATGCCTATCAGCTGCTTCCTAACCTATGTACCTGACAGCATCAAAGGCCTCTGTGACCACACTACAGAAGAGCGTTGGTTGTCTGTTAAAGGTGGTGGTGTAGGCGGTCATTGGTCAGATGTACGCTCAATGTCAGAGAAAACTCCAGGAGTTAACGGCTTCCTACATACAGTAGACGCAGACATGGTTGCTTATCGGCAAGGTAAAACACGCCGTGGAAGCTACGCAGCTTACCTCGATATTTCACACCCTGAGATTATTGAGTTTATTAAGATGCGTACACCAAGCGGTGACTTGAACCGTAAGAACCTTAACCTCCACCACGGTGTAAACATCACACGTGCCTTTAGCGATGCTGTTGACAACAACCTTGATTGGAGTTTGATTGACCCACACACAAAAGAAATTGTTGAGACTGTACGTGCCAGAGACCTTTGGGAAGAAATCCTAACAGCCCGTTTCCGTACTGGTGAGCCTTACATCAACAATCTTGACGAAGCTAACGATAAGATGCACCCAGCCTTGAAAGCTAAAGGCCTACGTATCAATGGTAGTAACCTCTGCAACGAGATTCACCTACCTACAGCAGAAGACCGTACAGCTGTTTGCTGCTTATCTTCTGTTAACCTAGCTAAGTATGATGAGTGGAAAGAAGACACCCAATTCGTTGGTGATCTAATTGAAATGCTAGACAACGTACTACAGTTCTTTATTGACCACGCACCAAGCGAATTAAGCCGCGCTATCTACTCTGCTAAACGTGAGCGTAGTCTTGGTCTAGGTGCTATGGGCTTCCACGATTACTTGATGGAACATAACATGCCGTTTGAGTCAGCTTTGGCACTAAGCATGAACAAGAATATGTTTAAAAACATTAAGACTAAAGCACTGGCAGCAACAGAACGATTAGCACAGACACGCGGTGAGGCACCAGACGGTGAAGGCTACGGTGTTCGTAACCTACACTTACTTGCTGTAGCGCCTAACGCTAACAGTAGTATCATCTTAGGGGTATCACCAAGCATTGAGCCACGAGCTTCCAACTGCTTCACCCACAAGACACGTGTTGGTAGTCACCTAGTTAAGACACCAGCCCTTGAGCTAGTACTACGTAAGATGGGTAAGAACAACGACGAGACTTGGGACTCTATCATGGCTAACGATGGCTCTGTACAGCATCTTGACTTTCTGACCGACGACACCAAAGATGTTTTCAAGACAGCCTTTGAGTTGGATCAGCGTTGGGTAGTAGAACACGCACGTGCCCGTCAAGGCTACCTCTGCCAAGGTCAATCAGTCAACCTATTCTTTCCATCAGGTGCTGATAAAGGCCACGTTAACACAGTACACCGACTTGCTTTCAAACCTGCTAACGATGTGGGCGAGCCTCTTAAAGGCCTGTACTATTTGCGTACAGAATCAAGCCGTAAAACAGAACAAGTAAATGTAAAAATTAAACGTGACGCTCTCAAGGATGGACAATCAGGTGTCCAAGGTGAATTGGATGAGTGCATGGCATGTCAAGGATAAACAATGCTAACTGAAAAAAGCTTAACATACAAACCCCTCCGCTACCAACAGGCAGAGGACTACCGCTTACAGTCAGAAGACATTCACTGGGTGGTAAAAGAAGTAGAAATGACACGGGACGTTGAAGACTTCCGTGCAGCGTCAGCAGAAGAACGAGAATTTATTAAAAATATTTTGTCCATCTTTACGCAAAGCGACTTTAATGTTGCCGCTGGATACCTACCACTAATCAATACGTTAAAGAACAACGAAGTCCGAGGGATGCTCACTAGCTTTATGGCACGTGAGTTTATCCACCAAGAAGGCTACGCCCACCTAAACGAAAGCTTGGGCTTCCCAGACTCATACTACACTGACTTCCTAAAGCATAGCGAGACACTTGAGAAAGATTCGTACATGCAAAACAATCAGTTCAAAGATAACTTTGGGTTGTCACTAGCGAAAGGTATTTTACTTGAAGGCATCTCTCTATTCGGTAGCTTTGTTATGCTCAAAAACTTTGAACGGCATGGCAAATACTTGGGGATGTGTACAATCAATGAGTGGTCGCTTCGTGACGAAACTCTACACGTTGAAGGCAATGCTTGGCTCTTTCGTACTTGGTGTCAAGAGAACCCCCAAGCGATTGATGACACGTTTAAAATGCACATTTACAACATGGCTCGAAGTATTGTTGACATGGAAAAGAAGTTTGTCGATTTTGCTTTTGGTTCTTACAGCCCGAAGGATTTATCGAAAGGCCAAGTCAAAGCTTACCTCGAATACATAACAGACCGCCGACTACTACAGCTTGGTCTGAAGCCTAACTACGAGCGTTCTGAAAACCCATTGCCTTGGATGGACGTGTTAAATAATGGTAGCTCTCACGCTAACTTCTTTGAGAAGCGTGTGACTGATTACTCAGTTGCTGGTATGTCTGGCGACTACGGCTACTAATATAAACAAAGGAGACTACTTTGGCTGAATATTCAATAGACTTGTCAAAGGTTTTTAAAAATAAAAAACCTACAGTTTGGGACAGAACAGTTCCAATTGTACAACACGACACTATATACCATTGTTACATATCAGGTGAAATAACAGAACCAAGTGAGTACAATGAGATGTGCTTCTTACTGGAAAATGCAGTAGAAGGTGACAAAGTTATTATTCACATTAACACTGGAGGTGGGATGATAGACAGCGCGTTTAAAGTTGTAGCTTCTATCAAACGATCAAAGGCCTATGTAGTAGCCCGTCTAACGGGCACAGTAGCATCTGCTGGTACTATCATTGCACTAACATGTAATGATTTAGAAGTTGAGGATTACACACACTTTATGATCCACAACTATTCTACAGGTACGCAAGGTAAGGGACATGAAGTCTTAGACTTTATTAACTTTAATGACAAAGACCTAAAGAACACGTTTCGAGAAATCTATAAAAAATTCTTGAGCGATAAAGAGATTAACGATGTTCTAAAGGGTAAAGACATGTGGCTTACAGCTGCAAGTGTAAAAGAGAGATGGAGTAAGAAAATTGGTTAAGACTTTAATTGTAGATATTGAGACATCCCCTATCATGGGGAAGGTCTGGGCGTTGTGGAAACAAAACATCTCGCTAGATCAAATTGAGAATGACTGGTTTATTATGTCATACTCCGCTAAGTGGCTAGACGACGAGGGTGTGTTCTATAACGACTGTCGTAATAATATTGGTGATGACTACCAACTACTGTCTGACCTACACCACCTACTTGACGAAGCGGACTTTGTAGTAGCACACAACGGGGATCGTTTTGACATCCCGAAGATCAATGCACGTATGCTGCTTAACGGTATGTCACCACCTAGTCCTTACAAAAGTATTGATACTTTGAAGGTAGCAAAGCGTACCTTTAAGTTTACGTCTAACAAGTTGGCGTACCTTACTGACGCACTATGCTCTAATAAGAAGCTATCACACAGTAAGTTTTCTGGTTGGAAGCTTTGGAATGAGTGCATGGCAGGTAACGAAGAAGCTTGGGAGGAAATGTACGAATACAATTGTATGGATGTTATCTCTCTCGAAGAGCTATACCTTGTACTACGCCCTTGGATGCCTAGCCACCCTACTCTTGCCAGCTACGACGACGACGAATCACGCCGTTGCCCTAAGTGCGACAGTGAAGACCTCACAAAGCGTGGCTTCTATCATACTAACAAAGGTAAGTTTCAACGCTTCCATTGTAATAGCTGTGGTGGTTGGTCATCTGAAACAACTACAAGTAATACACCAGCAAAACGAAAGAGCCTCTTGGCTAGTCGATAGGAGACAAACATGAGTTTACTAAAAGGATACAACAGCCTCAACACCCGAAAACGTAGCGAGGTACAAGAAGACTTTCTACTTACTATTGATAAGATGATGGCAGAGCCACAGCCAGAAGACGAGACAGAGCTATGCCTCATTGCTGAAGACACTCTACTTGAGCTTGTTCAGCTGTATGCAGAGTATAGTGTATCGTACTTACGGGACGTAGCACAAACGCTTACTGAGCCAAAAGACGCTAACAATACTATGAAGTTTATGAATAGTTATATCGCGGAAGTTACCAACCGAGCGGGTGTTCACTACTTCAACGCGGAGCAAGGTTATTCTATTATTGATAAAGCGGTGCAACTTGCTTTAGATAACAATGGCTTAGTGACACATGATGAGGTACAAGACATTATAAACGACATTGAAGAGTCATATGTAGAAGAAACAGAAGAGGAATAATTATGATAGCATTAGTAGACGCTGATTCACTTATCTATAAAGTTGGGTTTGCAATTGAAGATAAAACATATTGGAATGAATGTGAAGTGCTTGCGGGTGTTGAACAAGAAAAAGATATTGTTCACGACACTAACCTAACCGTCTGCTATGCTACTCTGGATCAGCTTGTGTCAAACATTGTTTTTGCCACAGGCTGTGACAGTGCCAAATTAGTATTCTCTGGGGGTGTTAACTTTAGACACAGCTTCCCAATCTCTTACAAAGCTAACCGCAAAGAATCACGTAAGCCAGAAGGGTTTAAAGAAATCTTAGCGTACACATTAGCCAACTACGACTGCCACACTACAGACGGTATTGAAGCAGACGACTACGTTGTACACCTAAAGACTGAATACCCAGAAGACTACCTACTGTGTGCTATCGACAAAGACGTTCTATATCAAAGTGTTGGTACGCATTACAACTATGGACGTGATGAGGAAGTAACTGTCAATGAGTTTGATGCTATTAAGTATGCTTACTTTCAGACCCTCATGGGGGATGTAACTGACGGGTATAAAGGAGCAAACGGCATTGGTAAAGTAAAAGCTGAAAAGCTACTTGCAGACTGCGAAACAGAAACAGAAATGTGGAAGGTAGTTATTGATACGTATGAAAGTAAGGGGCAAACAGCTGATGAAGCGTTGTGGACGATGAGACTAGCACAGATGCACCAATACAATGGAACCGAAATAATCCTCTGGAATCCGCCAGAGGAACCGAAAGTAGTAGCTGAATGGTCAGCTTTAAATGAAACGACTATCTAAGATAAATGAGTAATCTCAGCTAGTTAGGAGGCACTATGAATATAGCACCAGCCGTTCTACGGCAATTAATTGGACAACTTGAGGATAAGTTTCCAGATAGATTACCACAATCACAAATAAAAGAAGTAGATTTAGCACGTGCCATTGGACAACAAGATGTTCTTAGAGTTATTAGAGACTTGATAGAGCGGAATGAACGATAATGGCTAATGTTGAAATAGTACTTTACTCAAATAAATATAAGAAAGAGCTTAGTGATTTACTTGTTAAGTTCAGCCAAGAACTATTTGGTGATGGCACAGCTAACGTAGATGAGTTCATAGACCATCATTGGTGTGTGTACCTTGCAATAAGAGACGATAAGGTAATTGGTTTATCCAGTTACATCTTTAATACTTATTTCGGACTACGCACACCTACTGTTGGTAACGACTACTTATATGTTTTACCAGAACATAGGGGCAGTAGGGCCATGTGGATGCTGGCTGTTCAAACAGGTAAAGTCAGTGTTGATAACAACCTACCACTAGAACACTATTACGCTTCTGAACAAACAAACAGAGTAGGTCGTAAAATGAAGGGTGTAAAAGCCTATTCTACTTACATCTACCCAGTAGAAGAAGTTAGGCGTGTGTTTACCCATCTTATATCCAAAGTTAAATTTAAGGAATAACCATGAAACTACTAGACGTACTTGATACACTGTTTGCTAAGATGTTCAATCCTCTTGGTATGCCTGTATACGCACAAGGCTTTGATCTAAAACCAACTGCATTAGAGCCAGAATACAATTCAAACATCTTGTTTAAAAAAGGCGGTTCTACTGTTGTTGAGAAACCAGTATACACCCCTCCACCACCCGCACCTACACCAGCGTCTGCGTCTACACAAGCAGAAGCTGTAACACCAGAAGAAGAAGCAATGCGTAAAAAAGAAGCTCAGAAGAGCGGCGCTAAGTCACTTCAAATCCCAGCTACAAGCGGTGGCGGTGGTGCTGCACAGGTTGGCACAGGTACGTAAGGAAGTTTAAATGCCCGAAAACATGACGACAGAAGAGATACTGGTACAGTACTCTGCTTCGCGTGAGAAGTTTTCAAAACTAGATGCAGACAGGACTTCTGTACTTGACAGAGCCAGAGAGTGTTCTAAGCTGACGATCCCATCTGTAGTTACCGATAGTGGTCACACAGAGTCAGACGACTTAGACACCCCCTATCAAGCTGTCGGCAGTAGACTTGTTCACAACCTAGCAAGTAAATTACTTCTTACATTACTCCCACCTAACACCAGCTTCTTTCGTCTCCTACCAGACCCAGAAGTTATCCAGCTTGCACAGCAACAACAGCAAGGTGGTAAGGACGAGCTAGAACGAAGCCTAGTTACTCTTGAGCAAGAGATTATGAAGCAGATCGAACGAGAGGCACTTCGTGTTCCTATCTTCGAGGCTATTAAGTCTCTTATTATCTCTGGTAACGCACTTCTGTATAAAACAGAGACAGGCCTTAAAAGCTATAAGCTAGATAACTTTGTTATCGCACGTGACTTTAGCGGTAATCCTATGGAGATTATCTGCAAAGAAGAAGTCTCAAAAGATACACTACCAGATGACATTTTAGAACAGTTAGAAACTGACCCTGCCTTTGGTGATGGTTCAAGAGCTACTATCTACACACGTGCTATTAAAAAGCTAGGTGTTTGGTATGAGTTTCAAGAGGTTGAAGGTGTTCTTGTGGAAGGCTCTGACGTAGTATACGAAGACCCTAACGAGCTACCCTTTATCCCACTACGCTGGACTTCTATTAATGGTGAAAGCTATGGACGTGGTTTGGTTGAGCAGTATCTAGGTGACTTCCGTTCCCTTGAGGCTCTATACCAACTACTACTAGAAGCTTCCTCAGTTATGGCGCGTGTTATCTTTGGTAAACGTGCTGGTTCTACTGTAGATGTTGATGACCTAAACACAGCTGAGAATGGTATTTGTATCCTTGGTGACTTGGAACAAGACATCACCACCCTTAGAGTAGACAAAGGCTCAGACCTTCGTGTTCCTATGGATATGGTTCAAGAGCTTACTCGTCGTCTGGAACAAGCTTTCCTATCTGCGACAAGTGCCACTCGTGACTCTGAGCGTACTACCGCTACAGAAATTCGTTACATGGCAGCAGACCTTGAGAAAAGCCTTGGTGGTGTTTACTCTATTCTATCACTCGAACTACAACGTCCACTTGCTTACCAACTACTAACACAAACTAAAGTAGACCTTTCGTCTCTTGGTATTGAGCTAGTTATTGTAACAGGTGTAGAGGCCTTGGGCCGCAACGTAGAGCTTGATAAGATCAGACAGTTTAACCAACTTATTCAAGAGTTGGGTAGTCCTGAGATTATACTTAGCCGACTTAATGTTGGTGCGTATATTTCTAAAATAGCTAACAGCCTTGGACTTGATACAACAGACTTAATCAAATCAGAAGAGCAACTACAGCAAGAACAGCAAGCAGCACAACAGCAGCAACTCCTACAACAAGGTGGTGGTGCAATGGCTCAAGAAGCTGGTGCAGAAGCTGGTAGACAACTTACTCAAGAAGGCTAAAAATTCTAAAGGAGAATACAATGGCTAAAACACAATCCCTCTACGAGCTAAAACAAGCTGGTATGAAAAAAAAGAACCCCAACACTATTACCGATGCAGATTACTTCCTACGTGATAAAGAAGAAGAAGCACAACAGGGCTATCCAAATAGTATTGATATGACCCCTGCACCCGCTCCAGTAGCTAAGAAAACTACTTCTTCAAAGGATGAATAAGTATGGAAGAACAAGCTGAACAGGTAGAAACTGAAGCTGTCCCAGACGAAGGCTCTGGGCAGCCTCAACTTTCTGAACGTGAGACCATCGAACAAGAGGCCATCAAACGCTACCAAGAGTCACAAATGACTCAAGCTGAAAAAGGTGAAGGTACTCCCGAAGGTTACAACGATGACGGCACAGAAGCTGAAGAGCTTCTAGGTGGTAAGTTTAAGTCTCAAGAAGACTTACTAAAAGCTTACCAAGAACTTGAAAACAAACTAGGACAGCCAAAAGAAGACGCACCAGTAGCGGAAGATGTCGCAGAAGCTGTAGCTGAAGAAGTTACAGGCGGTATTGAAGTAGCACGATACGAACAAGAGTTTGTAGACACTGGTAAGCTCTCTGAAGAGTCCTACGGCAACCTTGAGAAACTAGGCTTTAGTAAGACTCAGGTTGACCAATACATTCAAGGCCAAACAGCATACGCCAACACAGTACGTG
>Ga0075444_10001909_pt1 | contig 12742 bp, 11 predicted proteins | sample CoawatmetaG01DNA_FD_76836 | JGI IMG/M metagenome (GOLD analysis project Ga0075444, IMG submission 76836) | Marine microbial communities from the West Antarctic Peninsula - Coastal water metaG017-DNA | ecosystem: Environmental > Aquatic > Marine > Coastal | place: Atlantic Ocean: West Antarctic... | reverse complement strand
TTAATCATCAAACTATACCCTACCATTGGAGTGAGACTGGAAAACTGGAATCAGATTATTTGTATTTAAAAGAGCTATATGAAGATTTATTAAGAGAGTTGTCTGTCAATCTAAATAAATTGCATAAAACAAACCATTCTTTGAGATATTGGAGAATACTAATAGGACCGTGGCTATATTATTTTTTGCATGCAATATTTGACAGGTGGGAAAGTGTACTTTCTGCAAAATCTTTGGAAGATATTGACTTTGCCATTACCATTGATTGTCATAGTAGCAAAATAATTTCAAATGATTTTTCTCAATTCGCAAAATTTTTACGTTCAGATTATTGGAATAGTTATATTTTTGGCCTGATAATAAGTCGTTATACAAATATTAATGTAAATAAAATAAATATAGCGGATATTGAAACTGTTCTTCCAAGGCCAAGCATTAATCAAATTAGTGGCTCTCGACGAATTCTATATAATATATTAAATATAATTGTAGGTCTCCCATTGTATTTGATTGGAAAATTTATTGCTATTCTTTCTGGCGAATATGCAGTTAAGAATAAAGCTTTTTTGCTAAATACTTACCTTCCAAAAATAACTGAATTTGCTATTCAATCATTTTCAGGAGTTATTTATTTTTATAAAAAGATGGAGTTTAGTCCTAAAAAAGTTTCAATAAATACATCCATGAGAAAAGATTTATCCACTTTCTCTAGTGGTACTGATTTTGAGATATTTATAAGGTCAATAATACCCCTTCATTTGCCCAAAGTTTATTTAGAGGCATATTCAGAATTAGTGAAAACTGCAAATCTAATATATCCTAAGAATATCGACTTGATATGGACTTCAAACTCCATGTATGGTAACGATTTTTTTAAATCATGGGTCGCAAACAAAGTTGAATGCAATTCTAAGTTTTATATAGGACAGCATGGTGGCGTGTATGGACTTACTAAAATAAATTCAGCGCAAGATCATGAGCTCAGTATTTCGGATAAATTTATCTCATGGGGCTGGGGAGCTCATAGAGACGATATCGTAGCGTTAGGTAATTTTAAAAAGAAAAGAAAAATATATTTTCCATATAAAAGAAAAAATTTGCTTTTAGTTACTGCTAATCACCCTAGGTATTGCACAAAAATACAAAGCACTCCGCTTAGCTCCCAAATGTTAAGTGAATACGATAATCATATGCTATTTTATAAAAATCTATCATTCGATATTAGGCAAAAAACAATAGTTAGGAATGACATAAGAGAAGCGGATTGGGATGTAAATAGTAGGTGGATTGATAATTTTACGAATATATCTATAGATTATCACAGCTCTAGTTTGGAATTAATGGCAAGTAAATCTAGGTGTGTTGTTGTTGCTTACAATAGTACTTCATATATGGAGATGTTCAATTCCGATGTGCCTACAATTATTTTCTGGGATTCATCAACTTGGCAATTAACTAATAGTGCTTTTAAGAATTTTTCTAAATTGAAAAAAGCTGGTGTGTTTCATACGACTCCAAATAGTGCCGCTGCACATGTTAACCATATATGGGGAGACGAATTAAGCTGGTGGAAGTCTGATTTGGTTCAATCAGCGGTTGCTGATTTCAATAATAATTACAATAAAAAAGTTTCAAATGTTGTTGTTAGCTCATTAAGAGTAATAGCAAACTCATGACAAAATTTATACATAACAATCAAGAAATTATTTTAGATTACTTTGCAATTAACATTAACAGTATAGCTCTAGAAGTGAACCATGTAAAAACCCCATCAATTATGTGCAGTATCGCAGACAAAGAGTTTGATGTGGCAAAAAGTGCTAATGTGAATATGATGGCTGTACATAATAAAATTGTAGATTATGGGCATACAATATATACTATTGTTAAAAAATTATTAACAAGATAATGTTGATTTTGTTGGGAAGATATCTTTTGATAAACTATACTTACAAAAAAAATCATTCAGGTATAGTTTAATTATGATTAAAAAATGTCTTTTTCCTGCAGCTGGATATGGTACTCGTTTTTTACCAGCTACTAAAGCAGTGCCAAAAGAAATGCTTCCAATACTAAACAAGCCACTTTTGCAGTATGCTGTTGAGGAAGCTTTAAATGCAAACATATCAAATATGGCCATTGTTACGGGAAGAGGCAAACGCTCGATTGAAGATCATTTTGATAATGCATTTGAACTTGAAAATCAATTAAAAAATACGTCAAAAGAGCATTATTTAAAAGAAATTACATCTGTTATCAATAAGGCAACTTTTACTTATGTGCGCCAAAAAAATATGCTAGGTTTGGGTGATGCTATATTAACTGGCGAACCATTAATTGGAAATGAACCTTTTGCAGTTATACTAGCAGATGATTTATGTATCAGTGAGGATATAAGCATTCTATCTCAAATGATTAATTTATACAAAGAACATAAATGTTCAATTGTAGCAATTGAAGAAGTGCCTATAAATCAAACTTATAAATATGGAATTATTAATGGAACACTAATGGATGGTTCAACAGATCAATTCCTACTCAATAACTTGGTTGAAAAGCCAGATCCAAAAGATGCTCCAAGTAACTTAGCAATTATTGGCAGGTATATATTAACTCCTGACATTTTCAAAATATTAAAGGAAATGAAGCATACAAATACAGGTGAACTTCAAATCACAGATGCCCTTATGGAGCAAACTAGATCTAGTAAGGTAATTGCCTGTAAGTTTAAAGGGAAAAGATATGATTGTGGTGATTTGAAAGGTTATGTCCAGGCAACAAACTATTTTGCAGGGATAAAAGGACTAATTTGATTAATTTAAAAAGTTATAGAGAGAGTCAAGTCTTTTTAGAGTAACCATTAGGGTTCTTGGATTGCCAGTTCCAGGCATCTTTGCACATTGATTCTAAATTGTAAATAGCCTTCCATTTTATGACTTTAGCTGCCAGATTTGTGTCCGCAAAACAATTTGCTATATCTCCTTTTCTCCTTTCGACTATTTCATAAGGAATTTTTCTACCGGAAACGGACTCAAACTTCTTGACAACCTCTAAAACAGAATAACCATGGCCTGTTCCTAAGTTAATTGTTAAAATTTGAGATTTTTCATATATTGCTTTAAGAGCGTTTACATGGCCATTAGCTATATCAACAACATGGATATAGTCCCTAACACCTGTGCCATCGTGAGTATCATAATCTCCGCCAAAAATTTTTAATTTTTTAATCTTTCCAACTGCTACTTGTGAAATGTATGGAAATAAATTACTAGGAATACCATCTGGATCCTCTCCAATCAATCCAGATGAATGAGCTCCTACTGGATTAAAATATCTTAGTCGAACAATTTTCCAGCTGTTATCAGAAACAAAAAGATCATGTAAAATTTCTTCAATCATTAGCTTTGATCTTCCATATGGATTTTTAGCAGATAACGCAAAATCCTCTTTAATTGGAACCTTAACTGGATCTCCATAAACTGTTGCTGAGGAACTAAAAACTAAAAACTTGCAATTAAACTGCTTCATAACATCAAATAAATTAATTGAACTAGACACATTATTAGAATAATACTGAATTGGCTTCATCACTGACTCACCTACAGCTTTAAATCCAGCAAAATGAATTACTGCATCTATTGAGTTTTCATTAAAAACCTGTTTAAGTGATGACTTATCTCCAACATCGATTTGATAAAAAATTATCTTTTTTTTAGTTAATGCTTGAATACGCTTTATTGACTCCTCGGAAGAGTTTGATAAATTATCTACAACTACTACTTCATATCCTGCCTCTATTAAAGCGATGCAGGTATGAGAACCTATATAACCAGCTCCTCCAGTAACTAAAATTTTTATATTATTATTTTTGAGAATCATAAAGTAAATCTGAAATGGAAGATTGAGGCTTAAACTCTGGAACAATAGTAATTAATATATTTCGAATCTTTTGATAATCCTCATTTTCAATCGCTTTTTCTAATTGACTTAAGAGAGAGTTGAGTATTATCCAATCAAGCATTAATTCTTCAGCCCTCATTATCATTGGATTATTAGTTGAAGTAACGTTTTTTCCAATAATAAGCTCTTCAAAAAGTTTTTCACCTGGTCGAATTCCAATATATTCTATTTCAATATCACCATTAGGATTATTTTTATCTTTAATCTCTAACCCACTTAAATGAATCATTTTTTTTGCTAAATCATTAATAAGCATAGGTTCACCCATATCTAAAACATATACATCCCCACCTGATGCCATAGCCCCAGCTTGGATTACTAGTTCAACTGCTTCGGGAATTGTCATAAAATATCGAATCATTTTTTTACTAGTAACAGTTACAGGGCCACCAGATTTAATTTGCTTGGAAAACAGTGGAATTACAGAACCAGATGATCCTAGAACATTACCAAAACGAACCATAGTAAAACGAGTTATTGATTGTTTTTTTGATAAAGCTTGCAATATCATTTCAGAAACACGTTTAGTAGTTCCCATAGTATTAGTTGGCCTTACAGCCTTATCTGTTGATATTAATACGAAAGTTTCCACACCACAATCAATTGCAGTTTGCGCACAATTGAGAGTTCCAAAGATATTATTATTTATACCTTCAATATTATTAAACTCAACCATTGGGACATGCTTATAAGCTGCAGAATGATAGATAGTTTGAACATTGAAAAATCGAAAAACCTGAAGAGTTCTTTTTTTATTTAAGACAGATCCTAATATTGGAATAATTTTTACCTTGCTATTCCCAATGTCTAACATTTCAGAATTTATTTCATAAAGAGCAGATTCATTAATTTCAAATAAAATTAAAACTTTTGGTTTTAATAGAAGTATCTGACGACATAATTCACATCCTATTGAACCACCAGCACCAGTAACTAAGACAATTTTATTTGAGATATTTTGTTTTAGTAATTTTGTATTTGCAGATATAGAGTCTCTTCCCAATAAGTCATTGATATTAATCTCTTTAAAATCTTCTATTTTAATATTTCCTTGAGCAATTTCAGCAACACCAGGTAATGATTTAACAAGAACAGGAAATGGCTCTAGATAATCTAAAATACTTTTACGCTGAACCTTTGAAATAGAAGGAATCGCAATAAAAATTTCATTAACTAAATTATTTTTAATTAGCTCATGAATATTTTTTGAAGAATAAACTTTTACTCCATTAATAATTTTTCCCTGTAACTCTTTTTGATCATCAATGAAAGCCATAGGAGAATATTCATCAGAGTGTTTTAAGGATAATAATAACTGTCTACCAGCAGAACCAGCGCCATATATTAAAACAACAATTTTTTTTATACTATTTTTTGTTTCGTGAGCATCTATTAAAATCCATCTTGCAAAGAATCTAGACCCAAATAAAAAAACTAATACTAACACCCAATTTATTAAAATTACCGATCTTGGAGTTCCATATATAGAAGTTAAAAACACTATTACTCCATAAGAGATAGCATATAAAGATGCTGCTTTGGCAACGCTCCAAAATGCATTAATCTCTTGATAACGAATAATTGATTGATATAAACCAAATCTATAAAATATGGGTACTGCAATAAAAGGAGACATCATTATTAACCAAAATAAATCGCCACTAGGAAAATACCAATAACCCAATCGCAATGCAAATGAGCAAAGAAGTGCCAAAACTATTGCAAATGAATCAAAAAGTACCATGATTAATTGCTTCACTATTCGCTTAAGATTTATAATTTTGAATAAGATATTTCTCATATAGTCAAAGATAAATATAAATTAAATTACTAATGAGAAACATCCTTGGATCTAACTACTTTAATAAAAGTCATCCAAAAAATTTTTAGATCAAGAAGAAATGATTGATTATCCCTGTACTCAACATCAAGATTTACTTTGTCTGTTATTGATAATTCATCTCTACCATTTACCTGCGCCCAGCCAGTTAATCCAGGAACAAGATTATCAATTTTCATTTTTTTTCGAAGAGAAATTAAATCATCCTGATTAAAAAGTGCAGGACGAGGGCCAACAAAACTCATATCTCCTAAAAGTATTGAAAATAACTGTGGAAATTCATCCAGACTAAATCTTCGCAAAGAATGTCCAATAGGTGTAAGGTAGTCATTTGGTCTCAACATTAGGTGAGTTGGAATATCAGGAGTATCTACTTTCATAGTTCTAAATTTTGGCATATTAAAAATCCTCCCTTTTTTTCCAACTCGTTTTGACCAATAAAGTATTGATCCTCTCGATGTAACTAAAATTGACACACAAATCAAGATCATTGGAATGAGGAGAATAAAAAATAATAGTAAACTAACAATTATGTCAAAATATCGTTTCATTCATTTCTCGCAATGATTTTTTTGGCTTAAAACCTATAGATTTTAACTTGTCTGATGAGTAACATTCATCTTGTATTAATTTTTTTACTTTCAGTCTTAGATTTGGGGAAATACAACTAATTATTTTAAAAAGAAATTTTGGCATGAATAATTTATAAGGATTTTTGTTTTGAATAGTACACATACTCTCATAAATATCTCTTGAAGAATATAACTCGCCATCTGTGACATTAAAAATTTCATAATTATTAAAATTTTGTTTTGAAATAAGAATAATTGCTCTTACAAGATCATCAATATGAACCATTGATTTTCGGTTTTTAACATTAGGAATAGGCAAAAAGCGCTCTTCCTTAACTGCATTCCATAATAGCTCTAGATTCCCTTTAACATTTGGGCCATATACTAAAGCTGGACGTATTATTGATAACTGCATATTTGAATTTTGGGTAATCTCTATAAGCTTATTCTCAGCAATTTTTTTTGATTTAGCATATTCACCCTCTGGAACTCCATTAAATTCTTCCGACAAACATCTACCATCTTCAGATACGCCTGCAGCCTTAACACTACTAATAAATATAAAATGCTTCACATTGTTTTTAATTGCTAATTTTGCTAACTTAATAGTTGCATCTATATTGATAGCTTGAAATAAATATTTCGATTTAGTATCTGGATTCAGATCATGAGAGTAACCAGCAAGATGGAAAATTGTATCAATTGATTTCAGTGAATTCTCTGGTATATCATTTATTAAAAAATCACATATGGTAGTTGGGAAAAATTCATTGCCAGATCTTGAAAGTAAATTTATAGAATAATCTAAGCTATTTAATGCAACAAGAAGTTTTGCACCAATAAATCCTTTAGAGCCAGTTAGAAGTATTGATTTCACTAAGTTATACAAGTTGTTAGTTTCATTTGTTTATTATAATAAATGCTTAATTAAAAAAGCAGTTAATTATTTGGAGCTAAAGTTTTGTTATATAAATCTAATGTTGACTTAATTATCAAGTCAACGCTAAATTTTTCTTCAGCAAATTGTCTGCTTTTTATACCCATTTTAAAACGCATCTTTTCATCGTTTATTAACATTAGAAGAGCTTCTGCTAGAAGAGCTGAATTTTTAGAAGGCACAAGTATTCCATTAGCTTTATTTATAACAACCTCTCTACAACCTGGCACATCAGTTGTAATTATTGGTAGTCCAGCAGCAGCAGCCTCAATAAGAGATTTTGGAAGCCCCTCACGATAGGATGGAAGACAGGCAATATGTGCATAATTATTAATTTCATTAATATTTGTTGAGTAGCCAAGCCATTTAATAACCCCTTCCTGATTCCAACCCGTTAAAACATCCTCAGAAATAGCTTTTGGATTTTCAAGATCTATACCTCCAACAAGAATAAAATTAACATCATTATTTTCTTTAATAATCCTTGCTGCTTCAACAAATTCACCTACTCCCTTGTCCCAAAGCATTCTTCCAACAAGAACAATAGATATTAAATCTGACTTCAGATTACTTGGTTTAATAATATTTATATCTACACCTGCACCTCTAATTACATTATATTTTTTTTTGTTTGTAATACCTTTTTTAATAAATAAATCCGCATCATCAAAATTTTCAAATATTAAATGAACTGATTGTGAAGAAAAAATGATCTTATATATAAAACATAATATATTTTGAAATAAAATGTGTATTTTTTTTTGTGAAATAAATAAAAAACCCAAACCTGTAATAGTATTTATAACTTTTAATTTAGGAAAAAATTTAGAAATAAGAGTTCCATATAGAACTGGCTTGATTGTCTCTTGACAAACTAAATTTGGTTTAGTTACTCTATAAATATTAAAGATATTAATTAACGTTTTGAATTCGCTGAAAATAAAAAAAGAACTTCTTGAAAATGGTACATCATGACAAATAAATCCAACTTTTTCTAAGTAGTCTCTGTTATTTTTTATATTAGATGCAACGTGAACATCATATCCTTGATTTATTGCAGCCTTTGCAGTAGGGAGCCTGTGTGATATAAAAAAAGATGAATCATTCACTAGATATAAGATTTTCTTACTCATAAATTATTTTTTAGAAAATATAAAGGAAATTAATGATTTAGTAATGTAACTTATTATTAATTGTGTTCTAAAAAAAAAGCGTTGTTTATTAAAAAATTTATAAAGTGAAAACATCCAAATTTTTTGTATAAAAATTTTTGAATTCGCAGGAGAAAGAGAATCACTTGATTTTCTATAATATAGCAAAGGTAAATTAATAAGATAACTGTAATCTATAACCTCATGAATTTGAAGCCATAGTAAATAATCCTCGATTGCAACATATTTTTTATCTTCATTAAATCTAAGGTTTTTTAATAACTTTTGATCAATTAATACTCCTGAAGTACCTAAAGTATTCTTTTTTAATAATTCATGAAATGAAATTTTAGTAAATTCAATATCATATTGAGTATATATTTTATCAACTAATATATTAGAATCAGTATAAAAAACTTTATTCTGACAAGCAACAAATTGGGCTTTATAATTTTTAACCACATTCATTTGAATAGATATTTTATCATTGTGCCAAATGTCATCACTATCAATAAAAGCTAAATGGGATCCTAATGCCTCAGTTATGCCGACATTTCTTGGTAACGCTGGGCCACCACTATTTTGACTCAACTCTATTAATTTAATCCTATTATCTTCTTGCGCTCTTAGCTTAATTAAATCTAAAGAATTATCAGTCGAACCATTATCTACAATAATAATTTCTAGATTTGAATAGGACTGATTTGAAATAGAATCAATTGTTAAATTAATGTATTTAGCACTATTGTAATTAGGCAGAATTACAGATACTAGTGACTTTTGTTGCTCACCCCTCATAATATAAATATTTTATAAACATCATATGCAGAGTAAAAAACTATAAATTCCTAGAACAAGATAATGAATAACGATTAACACTTGGCGAGAGATTACTAATTGGCTCAACTACCCAGCCAAATTTTTCTAATTCAGAAATTAAAAAATACTTATTATACTTATTCCAAATAAAACCTTTATTAGGCAAAATTCGAATTATGCACTCTTTAATTAAAAATAATAAATATATAATAAAAAAATGATTTTTCATAGCATAATATAAATTATGCATAGCATCTTCATATGGATTATATTCATCTGGTATAACATCTGAAATTATCATCCTATTCGCTTGAGTCTCAATCGATGCGAAGCGAACTAACTCTTTTAACTCATCTAAGTTAATATATTGCAAAACACTGTTAATTAAAATAAAAGTAGTATTTTGATTAGTATTTAATTCAGTTGAACAACTAACATTCTCATATTTAAGCATATTCTTAATACAAACAATATTCATACTTTCAGAATTATCATAAGCTAATACACTTTGAACTTGGTCAGAAATAAAGCCAGCAATCACTCCAGTTCCAGCTCCATAATCTAAAACAATATCATCAGCTCTCAGAATATTAAGTTCGGCTAGAGCCTTATAATAATAGTCCGACCATTTTTCTAAAATCTTAAGGTTAATAAAACTATTTGAATTCCAATACTCACTCCAACTCATAATATTCTAATCATTATGAAGTGAAGATTGGGCTATCGTATCGATAATATATCGTGGTCTATCTATTACTTGATGGTGAACTTTTGAAATATATTCTCCAATAAAACCTATGGAAATAAGCTGGATTGCTCCTAAAAAATAAATAGACAGCATCAATTCAGTCCAACCTGGAACTACATTACCACTATACCAATTCCATAAAACTTTTAAAGACATAACTATGCTAATCACAAGAACAAAAAAACCTGTTAAAAAAATCATCCTTAACGGAACTGTACTAAATGATGTAATGCCTGAAATTGCCAATGAAATCATTTTTAGTGCTGTGTATTTAGAGTCTCCCAAGTAGCGTTTATCTTGATCAAATCTAATAACTTCAGAAGTAAAACCCATAGATGGAAAAATACCTCTAAGAAACAACTGATGCTCTTTGTAGTCCAAAAGCGCTGTGAGAGATTTTTTTCCATGAAGCCTGAAATCTGCATGATTTGCAATTACATTAACACCCATAAGATTCAATAACTTATAGAATAGGCTACTCATTAACTGCTTACTTCTCTTCTCACCCACCCTCTTGTTTCTTACAGCATATACCAACTCAATACCACTGGTATACTTTTCAACCATACTTTCAATTATAAGGAAATCTTGCTGTAGATCAGCATCAATAGATACCGCGCAATCTGCTACTTTATGGGAATACACTAAACCAGCAAGAAGAGCATTTTGATGGCCAAAATTTTTACTTAGTTTTAAAGAAACAACATTTTTATAGTTAAAGATAATTTTCTCTAAGAGCTCCCAAGTATTGTCTTTACTGCCATCATCAATAAAAATGATTATAGAATCAGGGTGAATCACCCCTTTCTCAACTAACTTAGTTTTATATAAAAAAAGTTTTTGAAAAGTGCTATTAATTACTTCTTGCTCATTAAAACATGGAATTACAAGAGCTAAAATAGGTTGATTAATCATTATGGCTTCCTATGTTTTTAATCTCAAAAGCTAGAATATTTTTTTTGCGATTTAAATTTTTATTAGAATTGGATAACTGATTAAAAATCATCTTAAAAGCCCTCAAATTATCAATAGTAAAAGATCCATAATTTAAATATACAATATACTCAGGATGCGATGGCGCCCAATCACTAATTCCATAAACTTTATCTTTCTTGTATTTTAAATACTCAGGCAAATCTAACATAGGATTTTCATCTGCTAATTTATCTTCTTTTCCAAATTTTTGTTTAAAAATACCTGTATAGTCCATAAAACCTTTGGATCTATTTAAGGCATTTAAATTTTTAGTATTATCAACAATAATGAAAGTAGAACTACTCATTAGTTCGTTACTATTCATAACATTTTCAATAAATGACTCTTGTTTGTACCAATCAATAATATATGAAAAATATATATTCACATTAAAAATAATAAAAATAGCAATTGGAAGCAATAATAATTGCTTTTTTATAAAGACATTATTAATTTTAATTAGGACAAATGATATAGCGCTAAAAAGAAGAAATGATGCTCCAACTGGTAATAAAATCTGGTGTCTTGAATTCCAGTTAGTTAAAGATGGAGTCTTACCGACTAAGATGTATGCTACCATTCCAAGAAAAAGAAATACAATAGAAAAAATAAGTATTTTTTTTAAGTTATTACTTAATAAAAAAGTAGACTTAAAAACTAATTCATTAAAAATTTGTAATTTATTTAAAATATATAAGATCAATAATACTAATGATAAATTTGAAACTGCATAGCTAAATGATAAATTTATAGGCAAAACAATAGAACCATAAATACCCTCTAAAAATCTAAGTGGCATTGCCATAACTCGACCAAAAGTTATTTGATTATAATTATTATCATACATGCCTCCAGGCTCAAGATACATGAGCTTAACAACCACATAAGCAATAGGAACTACAAATAGCATTTTATTTGCAAATAAAAAGCTCCTAACATTATTAAAATTAAAAGAGTAGCGATAAAAAACAAATTTATGTGCCACAATAACTGGCACTAAAAATACTAAAGAGGCCATAAATAAAGACAAAAATAACAAAATCGATGATATAAAAACTTCTACATAGGACTTATTATTTTTTAAAATCATGAAATAAGCTATTGCAAAAAGAACCAAACAAATCGCATATGGAACATTCATTATTGTTATTCTTGCAAAATTTACAGGAAAAGTTATGAAATACAAAGTTAATATTAAAGCATAACTAGACAATAGATGGGTATACCTACTTAATACTCGATAGAAAAAAATTCCCACTATCAAATAGGCAATAAAGGTAATAAGTCTTGATAAAGAAACTAAAGTTCCTGTACTTTTAATTAAAGAAAAAACGTAGCCATACCAGTAGTTTCCATTATCTTTAAACATTTGAATTAATTGATCATTAGAGGAATTATTTATTACCCATCCATCCCAAAAAAGACCATTATTTAATAAAATTGCGAAAAATGTCACAAAATAGACTGCTGAAATTATAAAAAAATCTCTGTATTTACTATAATATATCATCAATATTATTTAAGGTTATATTCTCATTTAGTCGATTTTTCGATGTATAGAAATCTGAAAGTGAAGGGGAATTCTCCCAAAAAATATGCTCATTAATATCTGCAATACCAGGATGCAAAACTGTTTCTATATAATCATTTTTTTCTAATTTTTTTTGAATTTTTTTTATAGAGCTAAGAATTAATTTTTTTGACATTCTTCCACTAAAAAGGACGCCAATAAAATACTTA
>Ga0075444_10001907_pt1 | contig 12749 bp, 10 predicted proteins | sample CoawatmetaG01DNA_FD_76836 | JGI IMG/M metagenome (GOLD analysis project Ga0075444, IMG submission 76836) | Marine microbial communities from the West Antarctic Peninsula - Coastal water metaG017-DNA | ecosystem: Environmental > Aquatic > Marine > Coastal | place: Atlantic Ocean: West Antarctic... | reverse complement strand
GCCTTGTCTAGAAAATCACCGGCTGCAAAGCCAGTCCTTTGGCGCTGAGTTGCATCGAGCGGGGGATGCCGAGGCGCTTGGTGACACGGCGGGAGGCGGGAATGTTGATTTGCTGACCGGAGGCAATGAGGTTGCGTTCATACGCTGTAACCTGGCAAATCTGCTTCTTGCCGTTAATGGTCTGTTCGATGATGGTCATATTCGTCATTTGTAGTCTCCTTAAGACGTGCATGCCTTGTTGTCCACTTCAGTGCTACTGAAGCGGAAATTTAGCTGTTAGGTTATTTTGCTTGGGTTTGGGAAGGGATAAACTTCCGGAAAGAGGGGTGAGTGAGCGAGTGATAACATCATCTTAAGCAGCACGAGTCGCTAAAACCAAGGCCGTTGAAAGGAATTAACACTGAATTCTGGTTTTTCTTGCAACTGACTAAGTGTTGAGGAAAAGACAAAGACAGCCAAACACTGATGGTTGGCTGTCTTCGCTTGTATGCGAGTGGTGGATGGCTGCTGTAGCTTGCACTGGCTGGAAGAATCTGTTGCTAACTGACTGGAGGAGCTACTGGATCTCTAGTGCATGGTTTTAGTTGCTTCCATCATCATCCATTTTTTGGGATCTAGTGCTGGCTGTTCAATGCCCCAATCGATTTTGATCTTTGGCAGATGGTCAATGATCTTAGCTGCTTTTGCTTCATTGCTTTCATCTTCAAGTCTTTGTTTATTGGCAGCTGCCATGACATTTTTGTAGGTCTCAGCCGGCACGGCGCCGGTGCGCTCGTATTGACCGACGATTGAAATCAGCTGGTTTTCGTATTGGGCTTTTAAAGCCGAACTGGCATTACCCGATTCAAGTTGTGCCACCTGTAATGGTGTCATGTTTTTCTTGGCAGTTTCAGAAATGTTTTGTTCTAGAGCAATTGTTCGTCTATTTAGTTCGTCAAGCATCGGGGTTCTGGGGGGAACAGCAAAACCGGTTTTCCATAGACCTTCGCCGCTGTTCTGGTTGTATTCTTTCACTTTTTGCTCTTCGGCGGCTAGCTGTTTGCGCTCGGAGTCGCTCATGCCAGCCCTTGCTAGCATGCGAACGTGGCTGTGTAAGGTGTCGCGTTCACCAAAGATTCCAGACAAGGTGTCTTTGACAGATTCAAGAATTCCATCTACCCCGCCCTTATTTGACTGCGGTGTGAGGGCTATAAACTCGGGAAGTGCCTTGCTTTTGCTGCCATCGAGGGGGAGGGAGTAGTCGATTGGTTGGAGCATGTCCTTAACCATTGAATCGCCTGAAGATTTGAGGCTAGAGAATTTTTCGCCAGAGTTATTAGTCATTACCTCAATGAAGTTTAGGCTTGTAGAGCCACTGTTAGAGGCTATTTTGCCATCATTGGTTGCATCAAATTCAGCGTTCTTCATGTGAACTCCTCAAAGTCTTTAGGTTGGTAGTAAAATTTCCAGCGAGCTTATATCAATGATCACAGATACATTTGTAGCTACATTGAAGGGCCCTTGGTCTGTCGGCTTTCAATGTAGCTATATTATTGTGCGATTTTGAAATTTACTTGAAAGTCTGAGGCTAGTTTTCTCAGCTTTTGCCCTGTTTGGATTTTCTCTAGGTAACTAGCGCTGCTGCAAGCGAGTCGCTGTAGAATTGGTTAGCGGTCGCATTGGTGCTGTTTCGGTTAGCAAAACAGTCATGAAGAAGGTTATGGTTCGTCTGATTGAGGAAGTCGGCAGCAACCATAAATGTGCTGCCCTCCCCCTGACTAAAGCCAAACATTTTTGTGGTCGGTGTGAGTAGTTTGTTGGCAATGGCCGGAGCGAGAAAATCACAGTTGACTCCAGGGACGACTTCTAGAATCGCTTCTTTTGATGATTTGACTAGCCGTAGAGAGGCAATCGAGCGGCTCTTTTCGTTGCTCTCTAAACGACGCTTTAATTCTGAGAGGTTTTGCAGACAGAGTTGACTGATTTTTCTTGCGTGGCGTTCAAGATAGCCCGAATTAAGTAGTGTCGTCAGGGCAACTGACTCAAAGATTGTGCTGCTTGATGGTTCGAAGTGGTGATTTCTGCGCATCAGGTGGGCGAGAGCTGGTGGTACTATCACGACACAAAGATTGGTCAATAGAGATAGGCTTGAGTTGAAGTCAGCGATATAGACTGTAGTGCTAGATTCGTCTACAGCAAAAATGGCAGGATTGGTCGACAGACCTGAACAAAATTCATGACCTTTGTCATGCTCGATAATATACCTGTTGTTGCTTTGAGCCCAGTGCACTAGAGCTTGACGAGATGCCTTGTTTAGTGCGCGAATAGAGCCCAGCCGAGTCGATGGCGTCGTGTAGAAAAGACCACCGGCAGATGTCCTTTGGCTTATTGATTGGCTGCGCAAGAGATTTTCCAGGTCAATCGCTTCAATCTTGTTGCTGAAGCGCGATAATTGTCTGACGCTACTTGCCAGGCATGGAGCATCGATTAGTATTTCAGTTTCAGCATTAATGGCAAATATATTTGCTAGGGCCTGCAGAGCGGCCGCGGGGTTTTCGAAAACGAATATTTGATCGAGATTTGCTCTTATTTGTCTTTGCCTGGCAAAGTAGTTTCTCAGGGCTAGTTTTAGCTCTAGCATGGCGTCAAGATTCGGCATGCTGCCTTGATTGTGAGCTTTTCTCGCTTGATTTGAGATCAGGGCAAACCACTTGCGTGCTGGAACGTTTGAAGAGAGCTTCTCGTAGGTAGGAGTGTCTTCAGCTTGTTGTATTGGAGTTAATTGTTCAGTCTGTGAATTAGTTTCAGAATGAGTTTGCGGACTCGGTGCAAAAGATAGGCCTGAAGCCGGGTCTTGTGCAATCCTTTGCTTTGTTTGGCTGCCTGGAGAAAGACTGGGGCTAAAATTGGTATTGATTATTTGCGGCGTTTTACCATGGCTCACAGTCATCAATCCCTGGCGGACGAGAATGCCGAAAGCGGCAAGAATAGTGCTTCTAGAGACGCCGTAGCGGCTAGCAAGGGCTCTTGAGGAAGGGAAGCTGCCAGTAGTGTAGTAGTTAGTTTCGATTGCTTTCTTTAGATCGTCGGCAATTTCGCTGTACGAATTTAAGCGGGATGCTTGATTTGCTTTTTTTGTACAATCCGCTTGCTTTGTATGGTCTGCTTCGCGGCGAGGATCTAAAACTTCGAAATTAGCGCTGCTGCTATTTAGATTCTTGTTTAGATCTTCGTTTAGATCTTCGGTCGTCATATGCGATTCTCCGCGATTTGGACTGTGCTGGCTTTGGCTTTGCGCTGCTTAAGTCTGGTTGCTTGCTACTTTAGGTGTCAGAGTTGAAAAATTCTTGAAAGTCTTCCTGTCAGTTTTGGCTAAGTTTCGCCGACCAGTGTGCTTGCAATTGGCAGTGCTATACTTGCTTTAGCCATGCCTCAAGTATCCTGTCCTAATTGTGGAAAGAAAGTAGAAAAAACTGTTGTTGGTTCTCTGACGCAGTTTGTCCTTGGCAAGCCTCTTTGTGCTTGTGAAAATGTTCCAGCAAAGCTGGCTAAAGCCAAGCGTGATATTTCCTATTGCTATCGCTGTTCTAAAAAGATCAGTGATGAGTCTAGCTCTTCTTTGACGGCGTTTTTGCAGAATCGTGACTACTGCCGCTGCCGGCGAACGGTGGTGGTTAAGAGAACAAATCTATTTGCTTCGTCAACTCAAGTGACAGCCCATGCTTCTATTGCTGAAGCGGCAGTGAGTAAGGCCAGGCTGCAAGAAGAGCTTGAGTCTGCCCGTACACTGGCGGGTACCTATCGTCTGGTAGATCGCCTGGGCGAAGGGGGCATGAGCTATGTCTATTTAGCCGAGCACACCAGGTTGCGCAAAATGGTAGCGCTAAAGGTGATGAAGGCTGATATTGCCATGACCAATAAGGTAGAGCTTTTTAGAGCTGAGGCCAAGCGTTTAGTTGCGTTGAACCATCCTGCCTTGACTGCTGTTTTTGACTTCGCCATGCATAAAGAGCAGTGGCCAGTTATCGCCATGGAATTGGTTAGCGGAGAAACACTGGCGGATGTGCTGGTGCGCTTAGGACCGCTTCCCTTAGACGAAGCTTTGCTTGTGTTTAAGCAAGTCGCTGAGGGGCTTTCGTACATTCATCTCAAGGGCCTGGTGCACAAAGATCTTAAACCGGGCAATATTATGCTTGCCAAGCTTAGCCTTGATGGCGAGGATAGCGGTAGAACAGCTGTGAAGATCCTTGATTTTGGTATTAGTCAGTTTCATATATACGGAGACGACGATCCAGCAAGCAAAAGCTCATCTCAGCTAATTGTTGGCTCGCCTAGCTATATGAGCCCAGAGGAGTGGCGAGGCCAAGAAGTTACGCCTCGAACTGACCTCTATGCTTTTGCTTGCTCTCTCTATGAAGTCTTGACCGGTAGTGTGCCATACCAAGGTGAAACCATTGAGGAGATCAAAGAGCAACACCTGACCGCGTCTTATCCTGGTCTGACTGAAAATAAAGTCAATCAAGTTTATCCAAATGATCTCGATCTTCTCCTGAAGAAGCTTTTGGCTAAGCAGCCCGATGAGCGTGCTCGCAGTGCTCAGGAAGTAGTTTTGGCGCTTGATTCTATACTGGCAAAGTTAACTTCAGGTGCTGATACTAATTTGAGTCGCTTTCGTCAGAGTGCACCTGCAGCTGGCGCAGACGTCAGTCGAACTGTTGCTTTTGTTGCGATTGTTAGTTTTGTGCTGGCTGCTTCGATTTTGGCTTTCTTCTGGCACAATTCAAACGGCACACAGCTATCTAACGTAAAGAAAGAACCGGCAAAACCCTCGTCTGCAGCGGACATACTAGCTCAGCCTGAACAGAAAAATGCTATTACATCCGGTAGCAAAATAGAAACCTTGAGCTGTCCCTCAGACTATTCTCTAGGGGTGCTTACTAACAAAAAAGGCGGTCGCTACGAGCTACAGGGTCGCGTGGCAATAGCGCTGCCAGATGGTGAAGGTTTCTCATATAGCCCTTCGTCGCGTGTTCTCGTCGATCCGCAGCTACTCGACGGTTTGGCGAACCTTCCGCTGCTGGCTGTGAGAGTGGCTAGTGATACAGCCGATAATCAGGCAACATTGACGGCCGATTTCGTTAACAAGCTTGCTACTAAAAAGTACTTGCAGCAGCTTGACCTTTGGTCGGTCAACATCGATCGACCTGCTGTTATTGCTATTGGCACTTTACCAACGCTCAAGACTCTTTCTATCAGCGAGTGCTCCTTGGCCCAAGACATTCGCAATAATTGGGGTCAAGAACTGTCCCGTGGGCGTTGCCTGGCGACGATTGAACATTTGAATATTCACTTTCTGCTGCCCACTGCAGAGGTGATCGATGCCTTAGCCAAAGCGAAGCGCTTGCGCGGTCTCACTTTGGTTGACTCACCTCTTAGTGCTGAAAGTCTTGCCCAAATAGTGGCAATGAAAAATTTGACTACCTTGGAACTCAATAATTGTGCTGTGACTCCTCGAGCTGCATTGGCCTTTCTCACCATCCCGAGTCTGCAAAAGTTGGCTTTAGGACCAGAATGTATCATTGATTCGCAGTTTCTAGATCAGGCTCTACAAAAGCGCACTTTGGTCAATTTGTTTGTTGGTCCTATTGCTGAGAGTATCTCTGGCGCGAAGCTGCGAGAATATAAAACGCGTTTCTATGAGAAACAGATATTTTTTAGATGCCAGGCTACACCAGTGTCTCACTAGCCTTTAGGGAGGGTGAAGACAAACATGGCGCCACCGCCGGGGGCGTCAGCTGCCCAGATGCTACCTTTGTGCATGTTGATAATTTGTTTGCAGAAAGCTAGGCCTAAACCGCTACTGCTGTCAGGAATCGCCTTAGCATCGGCTCCTTGGGCAAAGCTAGCAAATAGTTTTTGTTTGTCCTCATCGCTCACACCAGCGCCTTGATCGGCTACTGATATTTCTATCCAGTCGTCCTTTGCCAGCGCTGCAATAGTTAGAGTTTTGATGCGCGGGCTGTGTTTTATTGCGTTTGAGAGTAAGTTTGTGAGAACTTGGGCAATGCGGCGGGAGTCGGCCAGTACCACCAGTGGTTCCATGGTGAGTTCCATTGTTAGGGTCTTTGCTTCGGCTAAAGAACGAACGCTCTCGCTGGCTTGATAGACAATTTCTTGGATATTGGTAGGGCTCAGCTCTAAAGTAAGCTTGCCTGCTTCCAACTTGGAGTAGTCGAGAATCTCATCAATAGTAAGTTTCATCGATTGAGCATTGCGGGAGCAGACTGCCAGAATAGATACCTCGTCTTCGGGCTTGATCTTATCCTTTCTTGCCAGCATCGATAATGAGGCGTAGATAGCCGTTAGGGGTGAGCGCAGTTCGTGAGTGATTTGGGCGATTAGTTCTTGTCGTCTTTGCACCGCTTCGACTGCTTCGCTGGCGTCGCAGAGCGATATTACATAGCTGACTTTGCGCTCAAGCATGATTTGTGAAAGCCAGAGGTCAACCCAAAATTGTTCTCCGTTTTTGCCTTGGCATAATAGTCTGGCCGGAAAATGACGATTGACAAGATCGGCGAAAGTTGGTGTGGCATTCATAAAGAGACTTTCTAGATTTCGATCTGCCAGTTCAGAACGGCCGTAGCCGGTCATTCTTGACGCTTGCAGTCCAGTAAAGCGAATGACACCCTGGCTATCGGTTATAAGTATGCCTACACCAATGTTTTCTAGCAAAAGGCGAGTGCGATCAGAAATTTCTTCTATTGTTTGCTGCTGCTCGGCAATGCGTTTCTGCAGGTGTTCAACCTCCAGGGGGGAAGGTCCTTCAGCTTGCTCCTTTTCGCTTAAGGTCGTTCTCTTCGCTGCCAATATGTGCAGAATAAGTAAGATAATTACTGGAATTGCTAGCCAGTTGCTAGCAATTCCCAAGAACTTTTCTGCTGCGGGCATGTGGCTTCGTAGTGCTATTGCCAGCAGCAGAATAATTGCCAGGATATCGCAGGCTAACAAGCATTTTTTCAGTTGCAAGGTAGCCTCTAGCCTCTTTTTGTTTTGATTTTTGTTTCAATGTGCGGGCGCTGCTTATTGTACCAAGTGCTTGTCCGTCGGGGGCTTGTTTAGTGGCTGGTCTTTAGATGGTCGCGGACTTTGCCTTGTTTGCCAGGCAGCTGTTTGTCTAGAAGGGTAGATAGATTATCTTGCACGGTCAGTACTGTTCTGTCGTTATTGGCTGTGCGCAGAGCTTGCACTAGTTCCATCGTTTCTCTGTGAGAGGGCTTGTGACCGGTAGTTTGGATCATTCTCATAGCGACCTGGTAGTAGCCTTCACCAGGTCTGACTTTTCCAGCTTCGCTTAGATCTTTGGCTGTTTCTGCCTTGGCTTTGGGTTCATAGCATTCGGGTGTTCTGTCTTGTCTTTGTTCTGGGCGGGCGTTGGGACGTGCTTCTGGTCTTTCAACTCGGCCTGAGTAAGGCTCTTGTCTATCATCTTGTCTGCTGTCATCTCTTCTGTGTGGGTGGAAATTGGGTAGGCGATCTAGTCCAGGAACATGTCTACCCAGAACATGGACGCCACCGTCTCGGTTCTCTTTTCTTTCGTGGGCTAGCTCTTCTCTCAGCAATTTGACTGCGCCGTGGCTAGGGTGGTGGCGGTCATCCCAGCCGTCGCGCATTTCTTGAACCGCTCTTGTCTGTGGGCTGTTTTCGGGATGCATGCGCAGGTAAATGTCGAGATCGTGTTTGCTAATTTTGCCGTCGCTTTTGCCGGTTTTGGCGCTGTCTAGCTCTTGCAATAAGCCGCCGCTATGCAGTACTCGTGATAAGCGGGCTGCTTGCTGTGTGTCGCTGGAAGAACTGCGGCCGTAGTCTACTATTTCTAGGTTGGGAATAGAATCGACTGCACGGCTGCTGCGCTGGTCGTTGCGGCTATCGTTTCTGAAAGACTGTCCGCTCATTACTTGACTGAAATCGAGGGTGCAATTCTCACGGGTCGACTGAATTGAATCTCCGTTTGGTTGATAGCTTTCGATGTTGCGAACTTGAACCATGGTAGTTCTCCTTAGTAATGTAGACGCGGTTTATTTGGGCTTGGTGAAGGCTGTTTGTTTCGATAGAGACGAGAATAGAGGGGCAATCTGAAAAACTCTTGAAATGCCACAACTGTTTTGAAATTTTCAAAATTTTGGTACGCAGACTTTTGCCAATTGCAATTTGGCAACGACCAAATTAGTCTGGACCCGCTTGTGCTTGGCCAGGCTATTGTTTGAGATTTTCTTGACCCAGCCTGGGCGAGGTCGTCACTGCTGCTTTCTGTTAATTAACTAGCTTGTAGCCAAGCCCGTGTACCGTCTCGATCGGGCACGAAGTTTTGATTTCGGCAATTTTTTTGCGCAGGGTTTTCATGGTTGTATAGACCGTGCCAATTGCTACCTGGCTATCGGAGTGCCAGACACGTTCGAGCAGGGCCTCGGGGCTGAAGACTTCATTGGGGTTGCGCATGAGAAATTCAATTAAGGCCTGTTCTTTTGGTAAAAGCTTCACTGCTTCTCCAGCGATAGAAAATGTTTTGGATTTGAGATCGAATACAAGATCGCCGCAGACTATTTGGTTTGTGCCAGTGCCACCGAATCGTCTCAGTAATGCTCTGACTCGGGCAGCCACTTCTCTGGTGTCAAAGGGTTTTGTCAGGTAGTCATCGGCCCCAGTATCTAGCCCGCAGGTCTTGTCGGCTATGGAGCCTCGGCCTGTTAGCATCAATACCGGTGTAGCTGCTCCCTTTTGACTTTGCCGCAGCTTAGCGCATAGCTCGATACCGCTAAAACCTGGAACTTGCCAATCAAGGATGATGACATCGTACTCGTAGGCGCTCATTAGCTCCCAGGCCAAATTGCCATCTTCAGCCAGTTCTACCACATAGCCTTCGGCCTCTAGCTCGATTTTCAAGAGAAACGATACATCGATTTCATCTTCAACGATGAGAATTTTAGCCACAGCTGACCTCGAGAAAGTTTTATGATAACGCTATTCTGTAATTACAAATCAATATTGTCGCTGTCAAATCATTGAATGGTCCTGGGCGCTTCCTCAGCTAGTAATTTAGATAGTCAGTTAGCTAGTCATCCCTTGTAATCCCTTTGGTTAAGCCGATGGTCAAACGCAGGCTCTACTGTTTGACTGCATATTATAAAATGTAGTAGAAAAGAGGAAAAACAAAATTGCATGGGCCGGGGCCAACACAATTTTGTTTATAAGAAAGGCTCGTGACTCAAGGCTTGTTCTCTCCCTGTATTGGTGCTGCCACGATCCTTACTTAAACTCTTCCATGAGGAAGGGTCGGTAGTACTCATCGGCTTGCTTTCTTATGGTTTCGAACTCAGCGGTGAGCAGCTTGGTTTCCATGGCAAGCAGCTGCTGCAATTTGAGAGCATTGGTCTTCTTGCGGCGGGTCTTCTGTTTGCCGGCGAAGATGTTGAGTAAGAGCTCGGGAGTGAGCAGGCCGGCAACCAGAGCGACAAAAGCCACCGGCTTTTTCAGGCCGAGCTTAGCGCCGAGGCTAACCATTTCTTGATTGAGGTCAGACTGCGTGCTGATGCCGAGGCAAGGCACAGAGTTGGCCGCAAGGAAAGAGACGACTTGGGGACCGGTAAACTGGCCCGCTAGTTGTCCATCAACAAAGGCGACGTCGATTGATTGGGGCGTCACCTGGTCGTCTTGATCGGCTTCGTCAATGCCGATGGCATTGCTAGAATCCGCTGAGACGCTGCGCAGACCGATGATCCATTGGACCACGTGGCCTTGCGTTTCGAGCAACGTTTTGATGGCTTTACCCATCGAAACGCTGTCTTCAATTAGTAAGATTTTCATTGAAACCTCTTTCTGAAGACCAGCGGAAGATGAAGGACAGGGCAGCCAGTACAACCAGAGCTTTGTCAGCTTGGTTGCCTATGGCTGCCCTGCCTGCAATTCAGTTAGTCTTCAAGTTTGATGTGAATGCCCAAGGCGTCGTCGCCACATTCGGCGCGAACGTTGCGGGCGTAGTCCATGAACTCTTCGATTTCTTGCACCGACTTAGGCGCATCGGTCTGAACGTAGGCACCATTGGCGGTGACCTCGATGTTGTCTTCGATGCGAATGCAGATGCCCCGATAGGGCTCGGGAATGCGCTTGTCGGTGAGAGACAGGTAAACACCCGGCTCGATTGTCAGCACCATTCCTTCGAGGAAAGGCCGGTCGACATCTTTGCCGCGCTTCTTGCCTGCCGATCTTCCGCTCTTGGCCGCTTCGACCTGACTGCGCTGGCGGTACTTGCCGACATCATGCACGTCCAGACCAAGCCAATGGCCCAGTCCGTGTGGCATGACGTCGCTCATGCTGAGGCCGCCTTTGCCCATGGGGAAGCCCAGGGAGTTGAGGCCGTTGACGAGCACATCTTCGCAGATCTTTTCGAGTTGGCCCCAGGTTACTCCGGGCTTGATGGCGGCAATGGCAGCCAATTGACTGGCCAGAACCACTTCGTACAGCTCTTTCTGAGCCACTGTGAAGCGCCCAGAGACCGGGAAGGTGCGGCTGATGTCAGAGGCGTAACCTGCGATTTCGCTGCCGGCGTCAATGAGAACCATGTCGCCGTTGTTGAGTGTGCTCAAGCCAGCCGGATAGTGCAAGCACAGCCCGTTGACTCCCGCTGCGACGATGGTGTCGTAGGAGGCCACACCGCCATTGGTGGCGAAGACAAATTCGAGTACGCCCTTGAGGGCAAACTCACTTCTGCCTGCCAGGCAATGGCTCATGGCGGCGCGGTGAGCAACGCTGCCGACCTGGCCGCTGCGGCGCATGATCGCCAGCTCTGCCGCCGACTTGACCAGGCGTTGCTCTGCCACGATGGCTAGAGGGTCGCGCTGGCCCGTGGCCTTGTCTGCCAGTGCGTTTGTGACGATGGCATCGAGCTTGGCATTGACGCCGCTCTTGAAGTAGATGGCCTTGGCTTTCTTGGCCAAGCGGGAGAGCACCATCTTGGCTGAGCCGATTTTGTAGGCCCGGTCAGCGCCAAAATCGCTTTCGGCACCGCTAACGCCAGCGCGCTTGCCGTGCCAGATTTCTTCGGCAGGGCTGTGGGGCTGGACGAACATGATGAAGCGATTCTGGCCCTTTCCAGCGCTATGTTCATTGCTGGAAGCAGAGCCAGAAAGACCGGTTTTGTCAAAGACCAACATGCAGTTGGCCTCGGTAAAGCCGGTCAGGTAAAGAATGTCAGAAGAGGCCCGGTAACTGAAAGTGTTGTCACTGCCGTTGCGCAAGACCTCCGGGTTAGAGCAGATGATGGCGAGCGAGCCAGCGGGAAGAGCGGCGAACAGCCGTTCTCTTCGAGCCGCGTATTCGCTAGCCGTGATGTATCGCGACATAGTAGTTTCCCTTTATGAGGATTTTTTTGGGGCTAGGAGCCCATGAAAATAAGTCTTAGGCAATCAGGCCTGCGATTGCCGCAGTCAGCCAGGTGCCCATGTTCGCGGCGAGTAGAGCGCGCAGACCCATGCGAGCAATCTCTCCCCGGCGCTCTGGTGCCATAGCGCCCAGACCGCCGATGTTGATGCCGATTGAGCTGAGGTTGGCAAAGCCACAGAGAGCGACCGTGGCAATCAGCTGGGTGTGAATAGCCAACTGATAGTTGCCTGTGCCTTTCATGACACTGGCCAGTTCACCATAGCTGACGAATTCGTTGACGAGAATTTCGGTGGCCACCAGACGACCGACATGAAAACACTCATGCCAGGGCACACCGAGCAACCAGGCCAGCGGCATAAAGAGGTAGCCGAAGACGTCTTGAATCTGCAGAGCGTGACCGCCGAAAGAGAGGGTGGCACCGAGCACACCGTTGATCAAGGCGACGAAGGCCACAGCCACCATCACCATCACCATAACGTGCACGGCAATTTCCCAACCGGTCATGGCACCTTTGGCGATGGCGTCAAAAGCGTTGGCAGCTGTGACTTCTTCGCTCAGGGTGACCTCGCCGGCAAGCACACGCTTGTCAGTTTTGGGCCACATGATCTTGGCGATGAGGATGCCAGCCGGAGCCGACATGATTGACGCTGCAAGCAGCCAGGGCGCGGGCATGCCCATTGAGGTATAGGCCACCAGGGCAGAGCCTGAAATTGTCGCCATTGCCGCGGCCATAGAGGTGAACAGCTCGGAGGAAGAGAGCTTGTTCATGTAGGGCTTGATCAGAGTTTGCGATTCGACCTGGCCAACGAAGACAGCCGCTGTGCTAGAGAGGGCTTCGCAGCTGCTGATGCCCATGGTCTTCATCAGCACCTTGGACAGTTTGGAGATGACGAACTGCAAGACGCCCCAGTAGAAGAGCAGCGAACTGAGGGCGGAGATGAAGATGATGCTGGAGCCAACGCGGATGACGAAGAGAAACTTGCCGTGGGCAAGCTCATCGCCGACCACGAAAGCGGCACCGTCAACTGCGTAGTCGAGCAGTTTGTTGATGCCTTGGCCGAGCAGAGCGAAAGCATCGCGAGTGCCCGGCACTTTGAGAATGAGGAGGCAGACCACCACTGTGGTGACCAGTCCGGCGAAGGTGGAGCGCCAGACGATAGCCTTGCGGTTGTTCGAGAGGAGATAGGCCAGGCCAAGAATGGCGGCGATTCCGATCAGTGGTTGTAGAGTAGCCATGTTTCGATACCTTTGCTTGGGGTTTGAAAAGACGGCCAACGCTTACGCTGCGGTGGCAGATTAGAAAACTTGTTTACTGCGCTGCTTTGGCCTCGGCT
>Ga0075444_10001899_pt1 | contig 12771 bp, 11 predicted proteins | sample CoawatmetaG01DNA_FD_76836 | JGI IMG/M metagenome (GOLD analysis project Ga0075444, IMG submission 76836) | Marine microbial communities from the West Antarctic Peninsula - Coastal water metaG017-DNA | ecosystem: Environmental > Aquatic > Marine > Coastal | place: Atlantic Ocean: West Antarctic... | reverse complement strand
CTTGTAAGAAAACAAGATGATGAGTTGCTTGCCCAAGTCATGAAGGATTGGTGGCTGATAGTTTCAGGCAAAGTGAAAAGGGACCAACTAAGTTTACAATTTTTACTGTGGTCTAGAAATATGAAATGGTCTGCAATAGATAATTACATCAGTGCAGAAAACTCTTTTTTACAAATACCTCATGGTGGGTATGTAGACTTTTTACCTCTAGAATTGCAGGTTTTTTTTAAAAAGTTATTTATAAAATTAAAGTTAATTCTTAAAATTTAATGATTTCAGTCTTAGTTCTTACCAAATATGGAAATCAGGCTGCATCGTCCCGACAGAGATTTGAGCAGTATAAACCAGCTTTAAAAAAAAATGGCATAGAGCTGATAATAAAGCCTTTATTGGATGATAAATATCTTTTAGATCTATTTAACGGGAGAAGTGCAAATATCATAAATGTAATTTTATGTTATTTAAGAAGAATCAAAGTAATCTTATTCTCTGCAGAAGTCGATGTAATATGGGTTCAGTATGAACTTTTTCCTTATTTACCAAGTCTTTTTGAAAAATTGATAGCCTTAAAAGGTAAGCCAATTATTTATGATTTTGATGATGCTATATTTCATCAATATGACTCTCATAAGAGTAGGTTTGTAAGAAAAATTCTAGGTAAGAAGTTAGAACCTCTGCTTTCATCATCAAATCATGCAATTTGCGGTAATTCTTATTTAGAAGAGTGGGCATCAGAATTTACAAAAACTTCTGTTATACCAACAGTAGTAAATACAGATGTATACAAACCCATTAAGAAAGATAAAAAGAAGAAAGTAGTTATTGGATGGATAGGCTCGCCTGCTACTTGGGAATACGTGGAGCCATACACAGGCATCTTAAATGGTATTTCTCTTAATGATAATATTGAGGTTATTATAGTGGGTTCAGGAGAGCCAGAAGGAGAAAATGGTCTAACATTTATAGATTGGTCAGAGAAAGAAGAAGTAAGATTAATTCAAATGATGGATATTGGTATCATGCCTTTGCGAGATGACCTTTGGGCAAGAGGTAAGTGTGGTTATAAATTAATTCAATATATGTCTTGTGGATTGCCTGTTGTTGCATCTCCAGTTGGAGTGAATGTGGATATTATTGATATTGGTGTAAATGGTTTTTTAGCCACTGATGAAAAGGAATGGATTGACTCATTGCATAATCTGATTTCTTCAAGCTCTTTAAGAATTAAAATGGGGGAAGAGGGAAGAAAGAAAGTTATTAACTCCTACTCTCTTGAATCACAAATTTCAAAACTACAGAGAATCCTCATTGAATGCCAAGATAAAAAAGGAGAGCAAAACTAAATGTGTGGTGTAGTCGGATTATGGCAAGAGCCCTCCAATTCTTCAGGAGAACTTCAACAAAAGACTTTTGCTATGATCTCTTCTTTGGTTCACAGAGGTCCTGATGACTTAAATGTATGGGTGGACGAGGATGTAAGTATTGCTTTAGGGCATAGTAGACTTTCAATTCTTGACCTGTCACCTCAAGGTTCTCAGCCAAAAATATCTAAATCAGGGAATATGGTAGTTTCATATAACGGAGAAATTTATAATCATTTAGATTTAAGAGATGAAATTAGTACCTTAGACAGCAATATAAAATGGTTAGGCACTTCTGATACAGAAACCCTTCTTGCGGCTATAGATATTTGGGGTTTAGAACTCAGCCTGCAGAAGTGTAAAGGTATGTTTGCTCTAGCGCTTTGGGATATCAAAAACAAAAAATTATATCTTGCAAGAGATCGCATAGGAGAGAAGCCTCTTTATTATGGATATATCGGCCAAGATCTTGTCTTTGCTTCTGAATTAAAAGCTCTTCAGCTCGAAGGGCAAGAGTTACTTTGTGTTGATAGAGATATGCTTTCTGCTTATCTTGAATACGGGTATGTCCCAGAAAAGAATAGTATTTATTCTGGTATAAAGAAAGTTCCTCCGGGTTGCATCATCACTTTTAGTAACCTAAAAAGTGAACCGCTAATTCGCAGCTATTGGTCTGTTCAAGAAAAAATTAATAATCCTTCTGGGGGCAATGAATTTAAACAATCTTCTTTTGTAGAAAAATCTAAATTTTTTGATTCATTGCTCAATGAAGTTGTTGCATCACAAATGATAAGTGATGTGCCTTTAGGATCATTTTTATCAGGTGGCATTGATTCTTCATTAGTAACGTCTTTGATGCAAAATAATAGTAGTAAAAGTATTAAAACTTTTTCTATAGGCTTTGAAGAAAATGATTTTAATGAATCCGTTTTTGCAGAGGAGGTTGCCAATCACTTAGGTACAGATCACACATCTTTCGTTATAAGAGAAGAGGATGCGATAGATACAATCAAAGACCTACCTAAGATTTATGATGAGCCTTTCGCAGACTCATCTCAAATTCCAACTCTACTGCTATGCAGGTTGGCAAAGAAAGAAGTAACAGTTGCTCTAACTGGAGACGGGGGAGATGAAATTTTTGGAGGCTATAATAGGTATTTATTTAATCCAAAGTTTATTTTTAATAAGAACCTTCTCTCTAATATTATTAGAAAAAGTATAGGTATAACTGCGTCGGGTCTTCATAGCCTCAATAGAGATGAGTGGTCTTTCGTCAGATCAATTTTGAAAACCATAGGCCTACCTTCTTCCTTGACTAATAGAATAGGCTATCTAGGTCAGGCAGTATCAAATTCTGAATCAATAGAAGACCTTTATAATTATTTAACAAAGAGATTTGTTGATTTAAAAGAAATTCTTCTAGAAGAAAACTTCTCCTCTTTTAATTTAGAGCACCAGTCTTTGGATAATTTATCCCCTCAAGAATGGATGATGACTATGGATGCATTGAACTATTTGCCTGGTGATATTTTAGTAAAAGTAGATAGGGCGGCGATGAGTACGTCTCTAGAAACTAGAGCACCTTTTCTTGATGGCCGTATTTTGGATTATGCTTATCAACTTCAATTAAAAGATAAAATTACGAAACGTAAGGGCAAGTTAATACTTAGAGATATACTTGATAGATATGTGCCATCAGAAATGATAGATAGACCAAAACAAGGTTTTTCTATTCCTATAGACAGTTGGTTAAGAGGATCTCTTGAGAGTTGGGCTGAAGATCTTTTATCTTTTAAAAAGATTAAAGAATATGGCATCTTGGACCCTACAAAGACTTCACTTTTATGGAAATCTCATTTATCAGGAGAATATAATAATGGGGAAAAACTTTGGACAATACTTATGCTTCAATCTTGGCTGGAGAACCGGTCATAAGTTATGCAACCTAATCATTTAATTAGTTAAAGAAGTGTTTTATTACTTCCTTATTTCTTCAATGCTATTTTGTAGGTATGCATCTAGTTATATCTCTAGTGCATATATTAGTTTAAATATTTTATTTTATAGGTTTTTCCTTTTCGTGCTTTTTTTGGTAGCTGGTTTTAGAGATACCATAGGGTGCGACTGGCAAAATTATGAGCATATTTTTAACTATCAAGCTTCTATCGCTTTAGCTGCTATGGCACTTAAAGGCGAGGTAGGTTTCTATGCACTAACTAATACAATCAAATACTTTAACCTTTCTTATATACATTTAAATGTTGCATGCGCTTTCATTTTCTTTTACGGATTTAATGTTCTGGCTAAACGTCAAAAAGACCCTTTAACCTTTTTAGCCTTAGCTTTCCCTATTTTGATTATAGGATTACCTATGTCTGGGATACGACAAGGGGCGGCTGTAGGCATTTTATGTATTGCTTTAATTTGCTTTATTGATAAAAAGGTACTTAAATTTATAGCCTTAGTTATTTTGGCAACTTCATTTCATACCAGCGCAATAGTTTTTCTGGCCCTGACACCATTTATTAAAAATAGTTTTTCATTGAAGACTATTTTCATAGGAACTATATTGCTGTCGCCTATTTTATTGCTAGAGTCTGTTGCTAATATCTTTTCTATATATTCTGCGAGATATATGGATTCTGAAATGGACTCTACAGGGGCTATTTTTAGATTGGGTATAATGGTCCTGACAAGCCTTTACTTCTTTGTGTTTCTAAAAACAAGATGGAAAAGATATTACCCTGAAGATTATCAACTGATACTTATGGGTGCAATCGCTACATTACTTTGCTTTTGTTTTCTTGCTTTATCAACTACAGCTGCTGATCGGTTAGGTTATTATTTAATACCATTTCAATTAATTATTTTAGCAAGAATTCAATTTTTTCCATCAAAGTACAGGCGACTAGCAACTATTTTTCCCTTTTTGTTAATTATGAGTACTTTTTTTATATGGGCTGAGTTTTCGTCTTTTTTTAATTCATGTTATTCTCCTTACGCAATTAAGTTTTTTTAATTCAATACTTATGTCTAAATTTATTAAAAAATCATTGTTTGGTGTTATTGAAATAACCCCAGAAAGGCACACAGATCAGAGAGGTTTCTTTTCAGAATTATTAAATCATAATGAACTAAAAAATTATGGGCTGGACATAGAATTTGTGCAAGAAAATCACTCATTATCAATCCATTCTGGAACAGTAAGAGGATTGCATTTCCAAGCCCCCCCTTTTGCTCAGGCAAAGTTGGTGAGATGTGGAAGGGGAAAATTTCTAGATGTAGCTGTCGATATTAGACTCGGCTCTAACACCTACGGCCAATGGTTGATTGAGGAATTAACTTTTAAAAATGGAAAACAGTTATATATACCAGAAGGATTCCTACATGGGTTTATAACCCTAGAACCTAACAGTGAGATAATTTATAAGTGTTCTAATTTTTATAATAAACCTTCAGAGGGATGCGTAAAATTTGATGATCCAGATTTAAAGATTTCCTGGGGCAACGGCACTAATGATTATGTCATTTCAACCAAAGATAGAGAAGCTGTTCAATTTAAGGATTTTAAATCACCATTCACATTGTAATAAAAGCGAAGTTAACAGAGAAACATGTCTAACAAAAGAATAAATGTTACTAAGCCTCTTCTTCCACCCCTAGAAGAGTTCCAGGCCTATCTTAGCAAGATATGGAATTCAGGAATTCTTACAAATAAAGGCCCTCTTCATGAAGAGCTTGAAAGAAAACTAGAGGAATTCCTTAAAGTAAAACACATATCATTATTTTCCAGTGGAACGACAGCATTAATTACTTCTCTTTTTGCATTAAAGGTGAAGGGGGAGGTGATCACAACTCCTTACTCTTTTATAGCCACTACAAATTCAATCTTATGGGCAGGAGCAAAACCAGTATTTGTTGATATTGATCCCATCTCTATGAACATAGATCCTTCAAAGATTCAAAAGGCTATCACTAAAAACACAACTGCAATCCTTCCAGTTCACTGTTATGGCAATCCATGTGATATTGCAATAATTAAAAAAATAGCAAAGGAAAATAATCTTAAGGTTATTTATGATGCCGCCCCCTCTTTTGGAGTTACTGACAGAGGTGGAAGTATTTTAAGGCACGGGGATTTATCTGTATTAAGTTTCCATGCAACTAAAGTATTTAGCACTGTTGAAGGCGGTGCTATTATCTCTCCAAACTTAAAAATGAAAGAAAAAATTGATAAGTTAAGAAATTTTGGTTTTGAAGACGAGGTAACAATTACAGAACCAGGTATTAATGGAAAAATGAGTGAATTGCATGCTGCTTTTGGATTGTCACAATTGAAGCATATCAATAAATCTATATCTCAAAGGAAGAGACTTTCCAATCTCTATAAATCTAGGTTGAATGAAGTTGAAGGCATAGATTTAGTAGAACCAGATGAATCAGTTTGTGGAAATGGTTCTTACTTTCCCATTCGAATAAATAATAAGTTTAGAATAAGTCGTGATGAGCTTTATGAACAACTAAAGAGTGAGAATATATACGCAAGGCGATACTTCTATCCTCTGATAACCCAAACGGCTATGTACAAGTCAATGCCTTCATCTTCAAAGAAAAACCTACCTGTAGCAAATAAGATTTCTCAACAAATATTATGCTTACCGTTATTTTCAGACTTAGAGGAACAAAGTGTACATAGAATCCTCAAAGTTATAACTAAGGCAGTTAAATAATGAGTATTCCTATGTTTAATTTACTTTATAACTTCACAAAGACAAAATACAATTGATTTGGAGTTAATATTCATTTTTATGATTAACTCTTTTAAGGTTAAGGAAAATGATTACAACTAATAAAGAAAGATCACTTGTTATAATAGGTTCAGGTGGGCAAGGAGCTAATATAGCCAGTATTGCAATAGATTCAGGATTTATTGTAGATTCTTTTGTTGACGAGATATTTCACAGAAAAGAATACTTAGGCTTTAGAGTTTATAATTCTTTTGATCATATTAAAGATATAAATAGATTTAACTACGCTATAGGAATTGGAGAAAACTTTAAACGGCAGAAATTATTTCTTAAGTTGCAAAAGAGATTTCCAGAAATGAACTTTCCTATCATTAAACACCCCTCTAGTGTTGTTTCGTCTTTTGCTTCATTGAATCAAGGATCAATTCTGATGCCTAATACAGTTGTAGGTTCCAATGCAAGTATTGGCAGATTTTGTATTCTTGGAAATCAATCCTGCCTAGGACATGATAGTGCTATGTCTGATTTCTCTTCCTTAGGACCGGGGTCTATTACTGGAGGATCTGTTTTGATCGGAAAAAGGAGTTCCATTTCTATGCGAGCCTCAATCAAACAGGGAATAAAGGTCCAGCAAGATACTATTTTAGGCTCGTCAAGTTATCTAAATAAGAACTTGCCTAAGAATATTATTGCATTCGGCATCCCTGCTAAAAGAATTCGAGAAAGAGATAAAGAAGAGCCGTATCTTTAGCGTACTTTTTACTTGTACTTTTTACCCATATTTTTTATGAATTTAACTATTATACGTATAAATACATTTGCTAACTACTTAGGTACGGGATTTTTAGTTCTAATTTCTGTGGTCACTGTTCCTTACCTTTTAAGTACTCTTGGAGCTGACGCTTATGGTCTAATTGGTTTTTTTGCCGTTCTTCAAAATATTTTATCTTTTTTTGATCTAGGCTTTAGTCAACTTTTGGGAAGGCATGCCGCGATAGCAAAGAGTCAAGAAATTGAATTCAGTTTTTTTGCTGATATTCTGAAGTCTTTCGAATTTTATGCTTTTTTTCTTCTAGTCGGGGTGATGATTCTTACCTTTCCAATAAGCGTAGCACTGTCAAACTATTGGTTCAATACTGAAACATTATCAAACAATATAATAATGTCCTCTATACAGATTATGTTAATTTGTGGGGCTTTACAGATGTATATTCGTCTTTATAAATTTGCTCTTATTGGGTTTGAAGACCAAGTCTGGATTAATTTATTTTCTATCTTTATAAGCAGTCTAAGATTTGCGGGTGCTTTGATTTTTATATGGACGGTGAGTGCTAATATTGTTCATTTCTTTGCCTATCAGTTAGCCGTAATACTTCTAGAAATAATTGGATTGAGACTCAGGTTGTATAAGAGTCTTCCTTCTAATCTGAATTTAAGTATAAGGTTTAGCGTAACTGCAATAAAAAAAGTTTTATCTCTTTCTGTTAGCCTTGCTACAGTTTCTTTATTGTGGATTTTAGCAACACAGATAGACAAAATTGTTTTATCTAAAGTATTATCTTTGAAAGAATTTGGCTACTTCTCATTTGTAGCACTTATTGCTTCAAGCAGTATCTATATTGTTATGCCTATAAGGCAAGCAGTCCAGCCAAGGCTAACTGCACTTCTAGATAACTTGAAGCTAAAAGAGGCCCTTCTTCTATACAGACAATCCTCTCACTTTATAGCCCTCCTTACAGGAGCCTTCGTTTCTTTTTTATTTTTTTACTCTACCGAGTTAATCTATATTTGGACTGGAAATGAGGACCTGTCATATTTCTCAGAGGATATCCTTTATTTGTTTGCCTTGGGAAGTGGCTTATTTGCAATCCAGCTAATTTTGGTTGCATTGCAAATAGCTAATGGAGTGCTTTCCTTGCATTTAAAGACAACAATGGCATCCCTTGCACTACAAATTCCAATTATAATTTGGGCAGCTATAGAGTATGGAGTTGTCGGTGTTGCAATCTCTTGGTTTTACCTAAGACTATTCTTCTTTTTGCTATGGCCATTTATAATCCACAGGAGTTTTTCTAAAGATTTACATTTTAATTGGCTTTTCAAAGATATTTTGCCTGTAGTTTCTTTACAATTTTTAGTAGGTTTTTTAATATCTAAATTAATTTCTATGCAAGATATTTATTCTAGTCACTTACCCTTCATAACACTTTTACTAATTGGACTAGCTATAGTCACTTCAGGCCTTATCTACTCTCCATATTTAAGAAAATTTTTGAGATTAAGACGATCTGGATTAGAGAAATAATGATCCCCACTGAAGAACAAATTAGATCTTCTTGGGAAGGATCTTCGAATGTAAGGGTTAGTATTTGTTGTACTACTTACAATCACGAAGCTTATATTGAAGAGACATTAAAAGGATTCCTTGTCCAGAGTACCCAGTTCCCATTTGAAATTATCGTCCATGACGATGCTTCCACAGATAAAACTTTGAGTATTTTATATAAATATAAAAATATATATCCGGAATTAATAAATCTCATTGTTCAGGATGAAAATCAATATTCCCAAGGAAAGAAGATAGCTCGAGATTTTGTTTGGTCAGAAGCCAAAGGAGATTATATTGCTTTATGTGAGGGAGATGATTATTGGGTATGCAAGCAAAAGCTACAGAAGCAGTTTAATGCTTTAGAGAGTAATAAGACTATAGATTTATGCTTTCATGACCACTTCAACTTAGATACTTCTGGTAAAATAACTCCTTCTCTTATTCACTCAAATAGAAAGAACCACACATTAGAAGTTAAAGAAATCTTAATGGCTGATGGGAGCTTTATGTCAACAGCTTCTTTAATGATAAGAACTAAATCTTTACTAAATATGCCAGAGTGGTTTTCCTCGACTCCAGTGAGTGATTTTTTTATTCAAGTGGTCTGCTCACTTAAAGGAGCTCTTTACCTTCCAGAAAGAATGAGTGTTTATAGGGCTTTTGCACCCAACTCATGGACATCAACATTTAGATCTATGAGCCCATCAGAACTAAAAAATTATTATGATTCACTTGATCACTCTTTGGAGGATCTTAATAACTTCTTGGGTGTCAGTTATTCTAAAGAAGTTAATTATAGGAGGTTTATGTTATGTATGTCGGCTATGAAAAACTCTCTCTTTGCATTAAAATTGATTTCTCTTCTTTCGTATTTACCTAGATCCATTTACTACCTAATTAAATATTTAAGAGAATAACGAGATTTATTATGAAAATATTAGTAACAGGCGGATCTGGCTTTATTGGTTCTGCTGTAATTAGAAAAGCCATAAAAGATAACCATTCTATTGTTAATGTTGATGCCCTAACTTACGCATCTAATTTAAAAAACTTAGAGAGTGTTGAAAATAGCCCTTTATATAAGTTCGAAAATGTAAACATTAACTCTGCAAAAGATTTAAAAGAAGTATTTGAAAGACACAGGCCCGATAGGGTTATGCATTTAGCTGCAGAATCACATGTGGATAGGTCTATCGAAGGCCCTTATGCTTTCATGGAAACTAATATTCTGGGCACTTTTAATTTATTACAAGTTTCAAAGGATTATGTGAAGACTGAAGAAAATAAAGATAATTTCAGATTTCACCATATTTCTACTGATGAGGTTTTTGGCTCTTTAGGAGAAGATGGGTTATTTTCTGAGGATACTCCATATAATCCCAATAGTCCTTACTCTGCATCAAAGGCATCTTCTGATCATTTGGTTAGAGCATGGGGGGCTACTTATGGCCTCCCTGTTTTAATAACTAATTGTTCAAATAATTATGGCCCTTATCAACACCCTGAAAAATTAATACCTAAGGTAATAATAAACATTATTAGAGGAGAAAAGATTCCTGTGTATGGAAATGGTAAAAATATTCGTGATTGGCTTTATGTGGAAGATCATGCAGAGGCTTTACTTTTAGTCCTAGAAAAAGGAGAAATAGGAAGGTCTTATAATATAGGAGGAATGAATGAAGCCGAAAATATTCAAATTATTGAGAAGATCTGCGGCATTATAGACTCTAAATTAAGCTCATCCAGTAGATCAGCAGACTTAATAGCTTATGTAGATGATAGGCAGGGTCATGATCAAAGATATGCAATAGACTCTTCAAGAATAGATAAGGAAATGGGCTGGAAACCAAAGATATCAATAGATGAAGGGTTGATTAAGACTGTTGATTGGTACTTATCTAACCAGCCTTGGTGGCAGTAAAGTAAAATATCAGATTTAGAAATTGAAAATACTAGTTTTTGGTAAAACAGGTCAAGTCGGAGAAGAGGTCAGTCTTATCAAAAGGCCTGGACTGAATATCAGGCAACTAAATAGATCTCAGGCAGATCTACTCAGGCCTGAGTTGATAAGAAATACTATATTAAAAGAAAGACCAGATGTTGTTCTGAATCTGGCTGCTTATACCGAAGTAGACAAAGCAGAAGATGAGGAGGAGGCAGCAAGAAAAATTAACTCTTTTGCTCCTGTTGAGATGGCAAAAGCTTCTGAAGAAATAAACATACCTTTTCTTCATTTATCTACCGATTACGTTTTTGATGGAACTGGAGATGAGCCATGGAAAACTAATGACCCTACACGACCAATTAATGCCTATGGAAGATCAAAGCTATTAGGAGAAGAGGGAATTAAATCTTCTTGTTCAAGATATGTTATTGTGCGAACTTCTTGGGTATTTTCCCCTTATAGAAACAATTTCGTAAAATCTATGATTCACTTATCAAGAAAGAATAATCATCTAAGAATAGTTAAAGATCAAATTGGAGGACCTACAGCTGCTTCTGATATAGCGGAAGTTTGCATTAGAATAAGTGAAGCACTATGGGCTGATAAGAGTTTAAAAGGAACTTATCATTTTACTGGGCTTCCATTTGTTTCTAAAGCAGATTTCGCAAGAGAAATTTTTAAAATATCTAAAAGAGATATAGTGGTTGAAGATATTTTAACTGAAGAATTTCCCACTCCCGCACAGAGACCTAAAAATTCAAGATTAGATTCAGAGTTAACTGTTTCTACATTTAGCATCGGTTTGCCTGATTGGCGAGTGAGTTTAAAAAATGTACTTGATGAATTAAAGGAGTCTGGATGAGAGTTAGAAAAGGAATTATTTTAGCTGGAGGATCTGGCACAAGACTTTACCCGGCAACGGCAGGTCTTTCGAAGCAATTAGTCCCAGTTTATGACAAGCCGATGATTTATTATCCCATTACTACATTAATGCAAGCTGGTATTAGAGATATAGCTATTATTAATAGGCCAGAAGATATCAATCATTTTCAAAGATTCTTAGGGGACGGTAGCCAATGGGGATTGTCTTTTACGTATATTCCACAACTCAATCCAGATGGCCTGGCGCAAGCATTTGTATTGGCGGAGAACTTCTTGGGTGGATCTCCATCAACACTTGTTTTAGGTGATAATATTTTCTATGGTCAAGGCTTTCAAAGTAAATTATCAACCGCCTATGAAAACATGGATGTAGCGACAATATATGGACATACAGTGGACAAACCAGAGAGATTTGGTGTTTTGGGTTTTGATGACAAGGGCAGGGTAAATGCTATTGTAGAAAAACCTTCTGTACCAGCTTCAAATTATGCCGTTACAGGACTGTACTTTGTAGATAGCACTGCACCATCAAGGGCAAAAGAGATTAAACCCTCACCTAGAGGTGAACTAGAAATAACTGATCTTTTAGAGAGCTACTTAGAAGATTCTCTACTGGAAGCTATAACAATAGATTCGGACTTTACCTGGTTTGATACCGGAACACATGAAAATCTTTTAGATGCATCAATATTCATAAAAGACCTTCAAGAGAATCAAAATATAATGTTGGGATGCCCAGAAGAAATTGCCTTAACAAAAGGTTGGATTGATAAAGAAGAATTAGAAAAACAAATTCATTCTTTGCCATCTAATGCATATGGAAATTTTCTTCGTTCAATAATAATGAAAGAATCTTGTTAATCTGAAGGTGGGTGATTTGAAACTATGTGACCTGAACACAATAGATATTGAAGGAATTAAAGCTATCTTTATTGATATTGATGATACTCTCTATTCTTACAAAGAGGCACATCCCATTGCTCTTCAAAAGTGCTATGAATTGTTTGATAACTACTTTAAAGACTCTGATACTATCAATTCATTTTCAGAATTTGAAAAAATATATAGACTGTCTAGAAACAACGTAACTCAAAGGCTGTTTCCGGGAGGTTCCTGTAGATCAAGGTTACTTGCTTTTCAAGAAATATTTGAAAATTTGAATATAGAACCCAAAATTCTTTCTTATAAATACGCTCTAGAATTTGAAGAGCTCTACTGGTCTTCACTTATAGATGTAATACAACCCAATCTGGAAATTAAAAATTTCTTAGACTATTGCAAGGATTCAATCCCTAGTTTAATAATATGCGCTATCAGTGATATGCAAACTTCTTTTCAAATAAGAAAACTGAATAAATTAAGCTATGGAGATTTTTTATTGGTTACATCTGAAGAAGTGGGCGTGGAGAAGCCTGACAATCTAATTTTTCAATATGCGTTGAATAAATGTAATTTAAATCCTGAAGATGTAATTATGATAGGGGATAGTCATGATAAGGATTTAAT
>Ga0075444_10001897_pt1 | contig 12787 bp, 16 predicted proteins | sample CoawatmetaG01DNA_FD_76836 | JGI IMG/M metagenome (GOLD analysis project Ga0075444, IMG submission 76836) | Marine microbial communities from the West Antarctic Peninsula - Coastal water metaG017-DNA | ecosystem: Environmental > Aquatic > Marine > Coastal | place: Atlantic Ocean: West Antarctic... | reverse complement strand
TGATCTGCCAGAGCTTCAACGACGTGTTCTCCAAGTACGGGGACAAGACGCCGATCTTCGACAACATGCACATCACCGCTACCTTCGCGACCTCGGAGCCGACCAGCATCGACAAGGTGATCCGGCGGGCCGGCAAGGCGTTGGAGATGCGCGAGAGCTACAGCGATCCGCGCAGCATCTTCGGCAGCTCGCACCGCTCGACCTCCCAGAGCGAGCACGAGCGCTACATCCTGACCGAGGACCGGGTCCGCGAGCTGGACGACAACCAGCAGTTCCTGTTCGTCAACAACACCAAGCCGATCCGGGCGGAGAAGATCCGCTACTACGACGAGCCGTTCTTCAAGGCGCGGACGGGGGACTATTTCCACGGCGTGCCCGCCAAATACGAGCAGCGGCCGGGAGCGGCCGACTTGCCTGGGCCGGCTCAGATCGACTGGCTTGGGGTTCGCGCCGCAGAGCCGGCCCCGGCCGGCCTGAAGGGCGTCGTGCCACCGCCGGCTCCCGCGGCGCCGGATGATGGACCTCAGCCCGCCGGCGACGGCGGGCATGGCCTCCACGCGCCGGTCTCGAGCCTGCGATGGACCGGCGACGACGATGACGACGGCAGCCTGGGCTGACGGCCCTTACGCGACGCCCACGCCCCGCCGACTCCAGTTGAATTGGATTTCCGATGCCGCAGCACCACCCCGTCGTCACCGATCGCAAGGTCGCCGCGCTGAAGCAGGCCATGGGCCCGGTGATCGCCAGCGCGCTCGCCGACCGCATGGTCGTGGAGGTCATGGTTAACCCGGACGGCAAGATCTGGGTCGACCGGATCGGGGAGGGGAGGTCGTTCACCGGCCAGAGCCTGGCCAGCGCCGACGCCGATCGGATCCTGCGGCTCCTGGCTGACCATGTCGGCGAGGTGGTCACCCGGGACCGGCCTCGGGTCAGCGCCACGCTTCCGGAGACCGGAGAGCGGTTCCAGGGCGCCTTCATGCCGATCGTATCCAGTCCCGCCTTCGCGATCCGCAAGCGGCCGGAGGTGGTGTTCACCCTGCCCGAATATGTCGACCAAGGGATCATGACCGAGCACCAGGCGGCCGTGATCCGCGAGGCGGCGACGGGGCGTCAGAACATCCTGATCGTCGGCGGCACAGGCTCGGGCAAGACGACGCTCGCCAACGCTATCCTGGCAGAGCCGGCCTTTGCCCAGGACCGCGTGGTGCTGATCGAAGACACCGCCGAGCTCCAGTGCTCGGCCGAGGACAAGATCCAGATGCTGACCAAGCGGACGGATCCGCCGGTGACCATGACCGACCTGGTGCGCGACACCCTGCGCCTGCGGCCGGACCGCATCATCATCGGGGAGGTGCGGGACGGGTCGGCGCTGGATCTCTTGAAGGCATGGAATACGGGCCACCCTGGCGGGTTGGCGACCATTCACGCTAACAGCGCCGCGGAGGGCCTGACTCGGCTGGAGGACCTCATCGGGGAGGTGACCCAACGGATTCCCTACCGGGCCATAGGTCAGGCGATCAACGTGATCGTCCATATCGAGCGAACGGCTGCAGGCCGACGGGTTACTGAAATCGTCAGAGTTCATGGTTGGAGGGAGGGGAGTTATGACATTCGCGCGGCCTAACCGGGGCGCGTGGTTTTGAGAAGGCCTTCCCCTGCGGTCGAGCGTGAGTCTCGTCCGACCCCTTCTGCAGCCGCAACGCCCCGGATTCGGAGAGCGCCCGGCGGGCGTGCTCGGTCCCGCGGGGCGCGATGCCCGGGCTGTTTGCAGCCTCACATGCGGATTTCAGCGTCAAGGCTGCCCATCGACTACCGACGTTCCGCATACAGCGACTGGATCAGCGGACAGCCTGGGTCCTGCCCGGCGTCGCAGGCCCGCACTGAGTCAGCCAGGACCCGCTCCATGCGCCTGAGGTCGGCGATCCGCGCTCGGACGTCCATCAGGTGCGACGCGGCGAGAGTTCGCACCTCGGCGCAGGAGGCTTGCCCGCCAGCGGCCAGGCCCAGCAGGGCGCGCACCTCGTCGAGCGTGAAGCCCAGCTCGCGCGCCCGACGCACAAAGCCCAGCCGGCCTACGTCGTCGGCGCCATAGCTACGGTAGCGTCCGCGCCGCGGCGGGGCTGGCATGAGGCCAATCCGCTCGTAGTAGCGGATCGTCTCGATGTTGCAGCCAGTACGGCGTGAGAGCTCGCCGATCTGGATCGCCTGGTCGGTCATCTGAGCGTGCCTTCGATTAGGGCTTGAGTCTGTAGCCGCTACAGATGGCATCCTGGTCCTCATGGCGCCAGGAGACGATCGCATGACGGCAAGCAGCGGGCTTCGAGCTCGACCGGATAGAGAGGGCGGCAAGCCCGCCGAGACCGCCTTGAGCTGGGCTGCCGTGGCGGCTGCGGCCGGCGCGGTCTTCGCGTGGGCGGCATGCTGTGTCCTACCGATGTCGCTGGCCTTGGCCGGGTTGGGCCTGGGGAGCTTTGGCTGGATCGCGGGCCAGCGGACTTGGATCACCTTTGCTGCGCTGGGTGTGACCGGCGTGGGTTGGGTTGTGACTTGGCGGCGCGCCCGGCTGTGTCGGACCGACGCCGCATGCCGCGCACCGTCGCGACTCGGAATAGGCCTGCTCGGCGCGGCCACGATCCTCGTCATCCTCGCTTTGATGTGGCAGCCCATCGTCGAACCCTGGGCCCTGTCCGTGATCCGGAGCGCCCGCGGATGAGCGCCGTTCGGATCGAGGCCCGCTCGACCCTCACCTGTCCGCAGTGCGGCCACCGGGCAATCGAGACCATGCCGACTGACGCCTGCCAGTATTTCTACGACTGCAAGGGCTGCAGCGCCGTCCTCAAGCCGAAGGCGGGGGACTGCTGCGTCTACTGCTCCTATGGCGACGTGCCGTGCCCGCCGATCCAGGAGAGCGGTGGCAAGGCCTGCTGCGCTTAGCAACGCGTATTCCGGCCGGGAGAGTTCCCCGCCGACCAGGTTGGAGATGACGACATGGACGCCTACGACCTGATCGTCATCGGCAGCGGAACGGCTGCGCAAGTCGCCATCGCCAAGGTCCGCGCTGCCGGCTGGTCGGTGGCGGTGATCGACCATCTCCCATTCGGCGGCACCTGCGCGCTTCGGGGCTGCGATCCCAAGAAGATGCTGGTCAGCGGCGAGGAGGCCATCGACGCGGCGCAACGCATGAGAGGGCATGGCGTCCAAGGCGCACTGTCGATCGACTGGCCAGAACTGATGGCTTTCAAGCACACGTTCACCGACCCGATCCCCGCAAAGCAGGAGAACCGATATGCCGAGTCGGGCGTCGCCGCTTTCCAAGGGCTTGCTCGCTTTACGGACCCGGAGACGATCGAGGTGGGCGGCCGCAAGCTGACGGCTCGCCACATTCTGATCGCGACCGGCGCACGCGCCGTCCCGCTCGGCATTCCTGGCTCGGAACTCGTCACCACGAGCGACGATTTCCTCGAGCTCCCCTACCTTCCCCGTCGCATCGTCCTGATCGGGGGCGGCTACGTCGCGGCCGAGTTTTCCCACATCGCGGCCCGCGCTGGCGCCGAGGTGGTGATCCTTCAGCGGGGCCTACGGCTCCTGCCGCGCTTCGACGCCGACGTTGTCGGATGGCTGACACCGCGTTTCCGGGAGCTCGGGATTATCGTCGAGACCGGCGTAAGCGTTTCCGCGGTGGAGCGGAGTACCGACAGCCTGATTGTCCATGGGACGCGGGGAGAGGGACCGGACGTCAGCATCTTCACCGACCTGGTGATCCACGCGGCAGGCCGCGGGCCGGACCTCGAGGCCTTGGATCTCACCGCCGCCGGGGTCGCGGTGAAGGACGGGCGCTTGCTGCTCAACGCACATCTCCAGAGTACCTCCAACCCGCGCGTCTACGCCGCCGGGGACGCAGCCGGAGTGGGACCGCCACTCACGCCCGTCTCGAGCCATGACGCCAAGGTGGTCGCCGCCAATCTGCTTGAGGGGCTGTCCCGCGAGCCAGACTATCGCGGCGTGCCGAGCGTAGCCTTCACGGTGCCGCCGATCGCGTCCGTGGGAATCGATGAGGCGGCGGCACGTCGCAGCGGTCGCCGATTCCGCGTGAACGCCGCCTCGACGCCCGACTGGTTCACGGCCCGCCGCATGGCCGAGCGGATCTACGGCCACAAGGTGCTGATCGACGAGGATTCCGATCTGATCCTCGGCGCGCATCTCGTGGGGCCGCATGCCGACGAGGTCATCAACCTCTTCGCGCTGGCGATCCGTCACGGCCTCACAGCCGCCGACCTGCGTACGACCATGTTTGCCTATCCGACTGGCGCGTCCGACATTGGGTACATGCTCTAACCCCGCCGTGTTTGTCGAGAGCTGGTCGAGGCAGGCGCGCCTACAGTTCGAGCGACCATTCGACGATTTCGCCGAGGATGTCATCGAATGCAGGCTGACCGCGGAAATAGAGCGCGCTTGAGGCGGCGTAGGCCTTCTGCAGCGTAGCCCGGGTTTCGGCATCGCTGAGCATGAAGGCCTCGTTTTCGGCGATGACCTGATTGTCGGCCTTCGGAAACCGCTTGGCCTTGTGGTCGAGGTAACCCTTGGTGCCGACAAACCCCTGCACGGTCGGATCCTGGAGCAGGAAATAGACGTCGTAGTAGTGGCGCATGAAGTCGGGCGGGAACGCGCCGGTCTCCTGCTGCAGGCGGAACTTGGTGGAGATCGCCTGCAGCTTTTCGACCAGCGTATGGCCGGGGTGATAGCAGGCGACGCCCTGGGCGCGGTTGTCGATGACCTCGACTCGGCTGGCGGCGAAGTCATAGGCCCAGGAGCTGATGTCGCGGGGCTCATTGGGCGCGACGTCATCGAAACCGACTTCCAGCAGGACCCCGTCCTTCAGGCCCTCGACCGATCCGTTGATGCCGGCGTAGGTGAAGCGAATGCCAGCGCTGCGATATTGGCGAGGGTCGTCGAACGCCGTGTCGCGCTCGACCGAGGTGATTCCGTCGATGACGATGGTCTGCGCCAGCCGATCATAGAAATCCTTGCGGCCTTGGACGTGAGCCGCCGTGTCGTGGTTGCGGCCGGTCATCACTGGCGGATCGGCCGGCGGCTCGATGCGGATTTCGATGTCTTCCGAGAACCGACTGATCAGTCCGTAGCCCTTGGACAGCGATGTGCCGCCCTTCAGCTCGAAGGTCAGGCCCAGCTGTTGCAGGCCGTAGAGGCTCTGCATGATCCAGTAGTCCTTCTCAACCAGCGCCGGGGCGATGCCCTGCTCGTTGGCCACGATGCGGAGCAGGTCCGCGAACTGGGGATGGTTGTGCAGGAGATCAGGCGGCATCCTTCATCCCGACCTCGGCCAGAGCGCGGGCGAAGAACTTCTTGGCCCTTTCGGAACCGTAGGACTGGGCGGCCTTTTTCACGCGCGCCCGGTCACTGGCGGCCAGGCGCGCCTTGACGCGCTCGAGCACGTCTTCGGCGCTCTCACCCAGCTGATCGAGGTTGTTGACCAGGTCGACCATCAGAAACTCAGCCGTGAGCTTCTTGGGGAAGGCCGGCTTCATCCGAAAATCGTAGGTGCGGCCGCCGAGCGCGAATTTGCCGTGGCGCTTATGGTTATAGACCACAGTCTTGTTGTGCAGCTGGGTCGTGCCGACCCCAAGCGCATTGTAGGCGTTGGGCGACGCCAGCAGGAACGGGCCGCCCTTGAGGAAGGTTGACACCAGGGTGTCGTCCTCAGGCGGGGCCTTCCCGAACACCGTCTGTTTGGGCGCGTAGTAGAGGCCGCCGGCCACCTTGGTCAGCACGCCGGCCTGCACCGCCTCCTTGAGGTGACGATCGACCGCCGTCGACCATTGGGCCAGGTCCGCCCGGCGATAGGTCTGCCCCGGGCGGAGCTTGGCCTTGAACTGGTCGAACTTGCTCATGGCTTCAATTTAGGCCTCCGAGGGTATTTTGCAAGGAATGTCATTGAGAATCCATGCAAAGGGGAGGTGTGATCCTGCGGACCGGCGGCTTCGACGAGGGCATGACATCGGCTTTGCAGGGCCGGGGCGCCGCGCCTGGCGTCGTCAGAGTTAGGTGGCTGGCGGCGGCGGGACTTGAACCCGCGACCTCCCCGCCCATACTAGGGGTGCTACCCACCTAGATTGTCGAAAACGGGGGCTCTATCCGGCTGAGCTACGCCGCCATGGGGCCTCCTATTCGCTGGCCTTGACCAGCTGGAGCTTGGGCTTCTTACGGGCGATGCGGTCTTTCTCCGCCTCGTCCCGCTTCTCCCGTTCGGCGACCTTTTCCTGAGCGTAGGGCAGGGCGGCGTCGATCAGGCCTTCGAAGCTGTAGAGATTGGTGTCGCTGCCGAAGCGGGTCTTGCGCCGTTCTGTCCGGGTCAGCAGGCCGATCGCCTGCAGGGAGGCCACGCGCTTTTGCACCGTCCGGGGCTTGATGCCGATCGCCTTGGCGATGGTCGCGACTGACGGGCAGGGCAGGTTATCGGCATGCCACCAGTAGTTCGACAGGTGTAGGATGATGTTCATGTCGATGGCGTCGAGACCCAGGGCCTCCTGCTTCTCGATGATGATGCTGGGGATGGCGTTCCAGCCGGCGGCCATCAGCGGCTTGGTCCACTTGGCTTCGTTCTTCCGCAGCGCTTCGGCTTCGGCGGGTTTGATTGCGGAGTTGGTCATGGCGAAAACTCGTGATCTGATGTGGCGAATATCCGCCCGCGCCGCTCCGACTTCAATGGATGCGGCGGTCCTTGGGGGTGTACATGGGGACGCCCCCGGGCGAATCCAAGGACGGGGAGCGGGTGCCCCCAGGTGCAGGGATGGGGCGCAGCGGGGTTCACCCAAAATAGGACGTTCCGTAACCAGGACGAAGGCATCGAGGACCAACGGGTCAGAGCAATAAGGACAACAAACCCCGCGTACCCCGGTACACCCGGTCCAGCTCTAAAAATCCGCTTTCTCATCGAAATGTCCGGCAGGGGGAAAGCCTTCCCCTGCGGCCGAGCCTGAGATCTCGGCCGACCCCTTCCAGCGGGGACACCCCGCAACGCCCCGGAAGCGGAGAGCGGCCGTCGGGCGTGCGCGGTCCCGCCGCGTGCCGCAGCTCCTACGGGTCCGCCCCTTACGGGCGCCTTCAGGCGCCGCCGGCCGCTCGACGGCGCGTCCCGCCATGGCCTTCGGCCAGGCTCCTTGCGGCCTTCATATTTAGAGGGGCCGACCCGGGGCCGGGCCAGGCACACGAGACGATCTAGTCCTCACCCCAATTCTTGAGCGCTTCGCCTTCTGGCAACGGCTGGTCCAAGAGGTCGACCCAGGCTGATCGATCGAGGCACCAGCTCACGGCGACCAGACGCGCACCGCCGTCAAACCGGAACCAGCCGCGGATCACGCGGCCATCCTTCGGCGCCGTCTCGGCGGGATGCGGCGCGATCATGGGGTCACGGCGCGCGAGCTCATCCCTAGACCTCTTCGCCTTCGGCCTCGACGGCCACAGAGGCGGCGCCGCCCAGCGCCTCGTAGCGTCGAGCCGACAGCCACTGCAGTCGTTTGGCCTGGGTCAGCAGGACCCGACGCAGGCCGCCTTGCACCTTGCGCTCGGAAATCACCTGGGCGAGCCGCGAGAGGATCAGTGAGCGGCGGGCGATCCGGAAGTCCGGGTGGGAGCGCAGTTCGAAGACGCGGTCGGAGACGATGCGGGCCCGGAACGAAGGCGGCGCCTCGACCGCCAGGTCGCCGGGTGGCGGGTCCTTCTCGTTGAGGATGGCCTTGAACTGCGAGCCCTGAACTGCGCGGTCGGTGATCAGCCGCTCGAGCGCATCGAGGTGCTGGCGGGCGGCCAGATCAGACCGGTTCGAATCCTGGAACTGAGGCAGGGGCCAGACTTCGATCTCGAAGACCTCGAAGGGATCGAGGACCGACATGGCCACGGCGTCTGTGCGCTGGTTGGTCAGGTGGCGGCGGATGCGGGTCCGCAGCCGCTCGTTGGTCTGGCCAACATAGATCGGCTCGCCGTCGTAGTCGAAGAAGGCGTAGACGCCCCACTTGTAGTTGCCCACGAAGGGGTGGGTCCCGGCCAGATCCTCAAAGGGGCTGTCGAGGAAGCGGCTGAGGTTCTGGCGCAGATCCTCGGTCTCGAACGGCGGGATGTTGACCGCGTCAGGGTCGCGCCTGAAGAGCTCGGTCACGCGACGGCTCGCGCCTCAGCTGCTTCAGCCAGCAGGGGTTCGAACACGTGCTTGGCCAAGTGGCGGACAACGTCGACCACCACGCCATCGCCAGTCAGGTGGTAGGCCTCGTTGTAGTTGTTGGGCAGCTTGTAGTCGTCCGGCAGACCCATCAGCCGGGCGGTCTCCCGCGCCGAGATCAGGCGCGAGCGAATCTTCTTGCCGTCGATGACCAGGATCACCTGGCGGCTGGATCCGCCGCCAGGGGTCCGAAGGCAGCCCGACACGTCGTCAAACCGTACTTCAGCCCGCTGCACCTTAACGCCGCGGTCGTCGAGGCGGGTGCGGTTGTAGACGCCGCCCACCATACGCCGGCCCGCCCGCACGGCCGCGGCGACCTTGGCCTTGTTGACCGGGGACATCTTAGCCAGCAGGCGCTCGGTCTCGACCGGCGTGTGCCAGGCGACGCTCGTGGGGTGCTCCTCGATCTCGTCAGCTAGGGTCCGCACACGGTGTCCGGGCGTGGGGACATTCCACCATAGCATGTTGGCGCGCACGGCCTTGGGCAGTGCATCGACCGCGCGGCGGATGGCACGGGTATGGAAGGGGTCGAGCGGCTCGGGCGACAGCAGCGCCGAGTCGATGGCTACGTCGTCGCGGACACCGATGACGAAGAGGCGCGGGCGTGACTGGGGCACGAACAGGTCGGCGTTGATGACCAGGGCGCCGCAGCGATAGCCGGCCTCGGCGAAGGTCCGGCAGATCGCCTCGAAATCCTTGCCGCCGTGGGAGGTGAGCGTCCCGCAGACATTCTCCAGGGCAATCAGCCTTGGGGCCCGACCTTCGGCCTTGAGCGCGCGAACCACGTCCCAGAAGGGATAGAAGGTGCCGGACCGCTCGCCTTTCAGCCCGGCGCCGACGCCGGCCAGCGAGAGGTCCTGGCAGGGGAACGATCCCCACATCAGGTCGGCGATGCCCGGTAGATCGGCGGGCGCGACGGTGCGGATATCTGCCACCTTCAGCGCGTCCGCGCCGAAGTTGGCCTGGTAGGTCAGGCCCTTCTTGAAGTCGAAGTCGTTGGCGAACAGGCACGACCAGTCAGGGCCGAGGCCCGTTCGGGCCATGCCGCCGCCGGCGAAGAACTCGTAGAACTCAGCCATGGGCGCGACGCTCGGGGCTCGGGGCGGCGGTCCGGGGTTCGCGCGCCAGCTTCGCCTGCACGGCCTCGGCTATCCAGGTGTTGCGCGAGACATTACCCGGCCGCGCGGCGCAGGCGGCGTCGATCTCAGCGAAGGTGTCGGCGGCCAGGCGCAGGTTGATGCGGTCGAGGCTGCGGACGGTGGCGGTTTTCGAATCGGGATCCATGGAGCCACGTTGGCGCCTGTGTGGCGCCACGTCGAGCGGTGTTTCTTGTTTTGTTCTGCGCCGCTTTTGGCGGACTGCTGGCCACACTGGGTGACGATCAGTCTGTTAGGACGGCATGTCGCTTTCCGATACGAGGCGCGGCGGCGCGGATCACACGCAGCTGTCGCCGGGATGGCATCGGATAACGCTCGCCAACGGCCAAGGGCCAGGTCAAGCTCGCCTTCTGGACAGTTACCATGGCGAATGTTTAGCTTTCGTCTTTCCAGACAACGCGGGGAAGCGCAGCGCCGCCCCTTGAGGGACCGGGGGAGGCTTCACGATGACTGCGCCGTCCCAAACGCTTTTTCTCAGCGATCAGGAAACTGCGGTCGATCTTCTTTACTACGAGGCGGTCGCTCGCACCGTGGTCCGCCTGATCCGTCAAAGCGCCAGCGTGCCGGTCACCATCGGCGTCCACGGGGACTGGGGCGCCGGCAAGTCTAGCGTCCTCAAGATGACGGCCCAGGCCTTCGAGGGCGAGAAACGGGTTGTCACCCTGTGGTTCAACGGCTGGGTTTTCGAGGGCTTCGAGGACGCCAAGACCGTTGTCATCGAGACCCTGGTCGCCGAATTGCGGCGGGCGCGGCCGACCTCTGCCAAGGTCGCCGAAGCGGCGAAGAAGGTGTTGAAGCGGGTCGACTGGCTGAAGGTCGCCCAGAAGGCCGGCGGCCTGGCGTTCACGGCGGCAACGGGTATCCCGTCACCCGACCTCCTGAAGAGCATCTATGATGGCCTCTCGGGATTGGTCGCCAACCCCGGACAGGTGCTTACCGCGGAGAACCTGAAGGCGCTGACCGAGCAGGCTGGTGGCCTACTGAAGGCGGCGGAGTCGTCGTCGGACACGGTCCCAGATCAGATGCATGCCTTCCGAGAGGAATTCGATGCGCTGTTGGACGCGGCCGATATCGACCAGCTGGTGGTGCTGATCGACGATCTCGACCGCTGTCTGCCCGAGACCGCGATCTCGACGCTCGAAGCGATCCGGCTCTTCCTGTTCGTGCCGCGGACCGCCTTCGTCATCGCCGCCGATGAGGCGATGATCGAATATTCCGTGCGTCGCCATTTTCCGGACCTGCCGGCCAGTTCCGGCCCGATGACCTATGCCCGCAACTATCTCGAGAAGCTGATCCAGGTCCCCTTCCGCATTCCCGCCCTCGGCCTGGCAGAAACGCGGGCCTACGTTACCCTGCTCCTCACGCAGCGTGCCCTTGGTGAGGCGTCGGCGCCGTTCCAGGCGTTGTTGGCAGCAGCGAGAGAGGATCTGCGGCGGCCGTGGGCCAGCCGTGGCCTCGACCGCAAGGCGGTTCAGGCCGCGCTCGCCGGCGTGATCCCCAAGCCGGTCGAGGAAGCTTTGCGCATCAGCGCGCAGGTGACGCGGCTCCTGACCGACGGGACGCGGGGCAACCCGCGCCAGATCAAACGCTTCCTTAATTCGATGGCGCTTCGCCAGGCGATCGCCGACGAGCGGGGCTTTGGCGATGAGATCGAGCTGCCCGTGCTCGCCAAGGTCATGCTCGCCGAGCGGTTCGCGCCGGACCTCTACGAGCAACTTTCTCGCCTGGCCGCGACGGCGACGAACGGCAAGGTCCCCGCACTCGCCGGGCTTGAAGCCGCGTCCACGGAGAGCGAAGCCGCCGCCCCCTCGCGGAAAGCAAAGGCGGGCGCCGTGGCAGCGCCCGAGGTCGAGGATTGGCTGAAGAGCGACTGGGCCAAGGGCTGGGCGACGATTGAGCCGGCGCTCGCCGACGTCGACTTGCGGCCCTATATTTTCGTGACTCGTGACAAGCGGAGCTTCTTCGCCGGGGTGATCGCTGCTGATCACCTCGAAGCCCTGGTGGAGCGCCTCAGCGGCTCGGCTATGGCCGCGCGGTCGGCCGAGGGGGAGGTTGGGCGCCTGAACGATGCGGAGGCTGAACAGGTCTTCGACGCGCTCCAGGCGCGGATTCTGTCAGCCGATAAATTGATCAGTGCGCCCGCTGGCGTGCAGGGGCTGGCCCTTCTCGCGCGTCTGCGCCCGCCCCTGCAGCGGCGGCTCCTCGGCTTCTTGCAGGGCCTTCCGGTGGACAGCGTTGGCGGTTGGGCGGTCACCAGCTGGGGCGGTGCGTTCGTTGAACCGGGCATCGTCAGCGAATTCGCGAGCCTGCAGCAGACCTGGGCGACGAGCGCGACCAGCGCCGGCCTCAAGGCGGCGGCTGTGGCCTCGTCGAAATTGAAACGAACCACCTAATGGGGACATCCAGCAGCTATGGTGGGCCTCAGATCGGGCTGATCCCCAGTTGGGTCGACGACCCCGCCACGGGTGTGGCCGCGCCTGACACGGCTCCCGTCGACCCGGCGGCGGCGTCAGGTCCGCCGCGCATCACCCCAGACCTCAGCGGCGCGGGATCGTTCCGCGGCGCCCGGATCGCCTTCAACCAGTTTGCCCGCACCGGCAACAGAGACGCGCTCGCTCGGGGCGTCTCCCGCTACGTGCGCGATGGTGTGGGGGGCAGCGGGCGAGCGGCGCGCCGGATGGGCGAAGCGCGCGCCGCGGCCGGCCGGCTGCTGGGCGTTATTCGCGACGTCGCTCGGGATGGGGCCGCTGAGGCGCTGCGGCGGGTTGATCTGGCCGGCCTGGCCGGCCGCCCCGTCGAGGACGTGCTGCTCTCGCTTCTGGAAGTCATCTGCCCTCCCGGCGGCTCGCTCGACGAAGCGATCGCCAGGCAGGGGATGCTGGAGGCGATCGACGCCTTGGCCGAAGAAGGGCTGGGCGCCTTCGATACCCTGACCGCGGGCCAACTCGAGGAGTTCTTCCTCGACGTGGTCGCCCGCACCGTCGAAGCGCGAATCCTCAACGACATCGGCATCAAGGGTGTCAGTATTCCCGACGATGTCGGGGCGATCGACCGGCTCCAGGCGCAGCTGCACGATTTCGTCGCCGGCACGGTGCGCGGCGAATTGGCGGGGCGGCTCAGCGGCGTCGAGAGCCTGAGTGATCGAGCGGTCGTCGGCGCAGCGAACGGCATCTACGAGGCGGCCTTCGAAATGTTGGCCATCCTGGGAGACGACGCATGAGACCCCATAGCGTCATATGCCGGCTGGGTGACCGGGACCGCGCGCGGATTCATGCCGCCGCGGGGGTACAGCAGACCGAGATCTCGTTCATCGCGGCCGACCGCCGGCTGAATTTCGGCCTGGGCCATGCGCTCGACCAGTTGGCGGCGGTCGGCCGCGATGAACGAGATCTCGGTC
>Ga0075444_10001892_pt1 | contig 12810 bp, 13 predicted proteins | sample CoawatmetaG01DNA_FD_76836 | JGI IMG/M metagenome (GOLD analysis project Ga0075444, IMG submission 76836) | Marine microbial communities from the West Antarctic Peninsula - Coastal water metaG017-DNA | ecosystem: Environmental > Aquatic > Marine > Coastal | place: Atlantic Ocean: West Antarctic... | reverse complement strand
GTTATATATTTTTGTGCAGTTTGAGCAATTAATAATTGATTTAATTTTCTGATCAGTATCAATATTTTTTATAATATTTGATTTTGATACAGAAATTTGAATTTGTAATTCATTTTTGACAATTGAAAATCTTTTTTCAAAAATTTTTTCTCCATTTGTCAAATGAATACTGATCTTATAATTTCCTGATATTTTTAATTTGACGTCATTATTTGGAATTTTTAAGCTGTAATGAGTGTAAGATTTTAGAGTATTGAACGAGTTTCTGAAATCTTTAATTCTTAAATCATCAAATCCTTCTAAAAACTCTGATTTTGATAAATTAGAGGAAGTCCATTTATAATCAAAATGATTTATTTGATAATAATAGTCTTTTTCATCAGAATCTAAATCATCAAAGCTTAACTCTATAGAATCTCCAAAATCTATAAAAGTTCCTGTAGATTTAGAACTTTTAAGTATTACAGTCTTTATATTTTTAGGAATTTTTGTAGTTTGTGAACAAAGATTATTTAACAAAAAAACAAAGATTATTTTAATTAAAATTTTATAATTTATAATCATAATATATTATAAATATATCACAAATTGAACATCCAAAATCAAATCTTATTTAGAATAGTTATAAATAAAAACCTTATTCTTAAATTAATGCTAAATCCACTTTTACTTAAAGCTTTAAATTAATAAATTTGCATTCGATTAATCACTATAATGCATATGTCAAACGACATCAAGATTAAAAACGGTTTAACTATTAAGTTAAAAGGTGCTGCCCAAAACATTGTAAAAAAAGCTGCTCATCCTAAATTTGTTTCCCTAACTCCCTCTGATTTTCATCTTATTGTTCCTAAAATGGTTGTTAAGGTAGGAGAAAATGTTAGACAGGGTGATGTGATATTTTTTTCTAAAAAAGATGAAAGAATTAAATTTTGTTCACCAGTTGATGGTATTGTAAAAGATATCGTTCGAGGTGCTAAAAGAAAAATTATAGAAATAATTATTGATGTTAAAAAATCTCAAGATTCAATTAATCCAAATTTTATAGATTTTGTTGATTCAAATTCTGAGGAAGTAAAAAATATTTTATTAAAATCAGGCTGTTGGCCATTTATTAAACAAAGACCATACGACGTAATCGCAAATCCCTTTGATAATCCTAAATCTATTTTCGTCTCTGGATTTAATAGTGCTCCAATTTCTGCTGATTTACAAATAGTTTTGGATGATCAAAAAGAAGAGTTTAAAACCGGGATTAAGGTTTTGTCTAAATTAGCTCCAGGTAATCTGAATATATGTGTTGATAAAAATAGCTCGACTTTTATCAGTGAAATTGAAGGGATTCAAATACACAAAATAAAGGGTCCTCACCCTGCAGGAAATGTAGGAGTTCAAATTCACCATATTGACCTGTTAATTCAGGAGATAGAGTGTGGACTTTAGGTGCTGAAGATATAGCAATTATTGGCAGATATTTTATGACCGGAATTTATAATCCTATCAGAACTATAGCCGTTTCTGGTCCACCAGTTAAGTATCCTCAATATTATAAAACTATAGTAGGATCAGAAATAAGTAAAATCATTTCTGACGCGGGTGTTAATATTAATGATTCATTAAGAATTATTAATGGAGATGTATTGACTGGCTCCAAAGTTAATCATGATAATTTTCTAGGTTTTTATAACAATACATTATCTGTTTTAAGAGAAGGTGATCATTACAGAATGTTTGGTTGGATCCCGTTTGTAAATAATGAGGTTCCAAGCATTTACAAAACATCTTTTTCTTGGCTATTTCCAAATAAAAAATATGATTTAGATACTAACTTGAACGGAGAAGAAAGAGCTTTTGTTGTTACTGGAGAAATGGAAAAGGTTTTCCCTATGGATATTTTACCTATGCAATTACTAAAAGAATGTATGGCAGGAAATATAGAAAAAATGGAAAGTTTAGGTATTTATGAAGTTGCACCAGAAGATTTTTCATTAATTGATTATTCTTCTTCTTCAAAAATAGAAGCACAATATATAATAAGACAAGGATTAGATTTAATGATTTCAGAGGTTGGATAATAAAATAATATGAATATTAGAAATACAATAGATAATTTAAAAAAACCATTCAATAAAGGAGAGAAATGGGAAAGATTTGCTCCAGCTTTTAATGCACTGGATACTTTTCTTTTTGTTCCTAATCATACAACTAAACATGGAGCTCATATTAGAGACGCAGTAGATCTTAAAAGAACAATGATTACCGTAATTCTAGCTTTACTTCCAGCACTGTTTTATGGAATTTATAATACAGGTTTTCAGTACTATTCACAACTCGATATAGACTATACAATTATAGACATAATGATTCATGGATCTATGAAAATAGTACCAATGATAGCGGTTTCCTACATAGTGGGATTGGCAATAGAATTTGCCTTTGCGGTTTTTAGAGGTCATGAAGTAAATGAAGGGTATTTAGTTACAGGACTATTAATTCCAATGATTATGCCTGTAGACATACCTTTGTGGATGGTTGGGCTATCGGTAGCCTTTGCCGTTTTTATTGGAAAAGAAGCGTTTGGTGGTACAGGGATGAATATTTTAAATCCAGCTTTAACAGCAAGGGCATTTGCTTTTTTTGCCTATCCAACTTACATGTCAGGAAATCAAGTATGGGTTTCTGAGGCTTCTAATCCTGCAGTTGACGGAGTTTCGGGAGAAACAATTCTTGGAATGTTGGCCTCAGGCAGCAGTTCATTGCCTTATCAGTCCATGGATATGTTTATGGGTTCTATACCTGGTTCAATTGCAGAAACCTCCACTTTGATGGTATTAATAGGTGCTTTTATTTTAATTTATACTGGAGTTGGAAGTTGGAGAATAATGCTAGGAAGTGTAATTGGTGCTGCTTTAACTGGAATGCTATTTAATCTTTGGGGTGTTAATGAATTAATGAGTTTTAGTTGGATGAATCATTTGATGGTTGGTGGTTTTGCTTTTGGTGTAGTTTTTATGGCTACGGATCCTGTATCAGCAGCTCAAACAATGAAAGGTAAATGGATTTATGGTTTGCTTGTTGGATTGTTTTGTATACTTATAAGAGTATTTAATCCCGCATATCCGGAAGGTGTAATGCTCGCTATTTTACTTATGAACGTTTTTGCCCCAACAATTGATCATTATGTTATCGAGGCTAATGTAAAGAGAAGATTAAAAAGAATTAATAAACCACTAATAAATATTGCATAAAATGGACAGAGATTCGAACTTATATACTTTTTTATTTGCAGCTATTATGGTGTTAGTTGTAGCTACCGTTTTAGCTTTTACTTCACAATCTTTAAAAGACCTACAGAACGAGAATGTAAGAAAAGAAAAAATGCAAAATATTTTATCTACTGTCGGAATAATAACTGATCGTGATTCTGCCGAAGATTTATTTAATAAATACATAGAGGAAAAATATGCTCTCAAAAATGATGGCTCTATTAATAATTCTGTTGATCCATTTTCTCAAATTAAATTGTCTCTAGAACTTAAAAAACCTGCTGAGGATCAAAACTTTCCATTATATGTAGCTAATATTGAGAATTCCAAATATTACATTATACCAATAAGAGGAAATGGATTATGGAATGCTATTTATGGTTATATTTCTTTAAAGGAGGATCTAAATACTATTAAAGGAGTTGCTTTTGATCATGTAGGAGAAACTGCAGGACTTGGAGCAGAGATAACAAAAGATTGGTTTAAAGAAAGGTTTGTTGATGAAAAATTGTTTGATTCTGAAAATACTTTAATGGGAATAATGGTTTCAAAAACTAATAATGACCCATCAAATCTAGATAAAAATGATCATGAAGTTGATGCAATTTCAGGAGCTACTATTACAGGGGATGGCGTTTCTGATATGATAAAAGAAAGAATTCAACATTATGTTCCGTTTTTTAATACACTAAAATCTAGGCAAATAGCTTTAAATTAGACATATGTCAATAAATAAATTAAAAAATAACAATCCCTTAATACTTTTTTTGAGTAAGAGTAGTGAGCCGTTATTTTCTAAAAAGAATAAGGCTCTTTTATCTGATCCAATGGATGATAATAATCCAATTACAGTGCAGGTTTTAGGAGTATGTTCAGCATTGGCTATTACTGTTCAATTAAAGCCAGCAATTGTCATGACATTTTCTGTAATGGTAGTAATGGCAGCCAGTAATGTAATAATCTCCTTGTTAAGAGACTTAATTCCTAATAGAATCAGGATTATTGTTCAACTAGTAGTAGTAGCTTCAATGGTGATTTTAGTTGACCAAGTTTTAAGAGCATATGCTTATGATGTTAGTAAGGAATTATCAATATTCATTGGATTAATTATAACTAATTGTATTGTGATGGGTAGGTTAGAAGCTTTTGCTCTTGGTAATGGAGTTTGGAGATCTTTTCTAGATGGAGTAGGAAATGCAGCTGCATACGGATTTATATTAATATTAGTTGCCGTAGTAAGAGAGTTATTTGGTTCAGGAAATTTACTTGGATATCAAATTATACCTGATTCTATTTATGAAATGGGTTATGTAAATAATGGTTTTATGCTTTTATCTCCAATGGCATTAATAATAGTGGGTGTAATTATTTGGGTTCAAAGATCAAGAAATAGAACTCTAATTGAGAAGGGATAATTTATAAAAATAAAACATGTTAGAATACGCAAATTTATTTATAAAAAGCATTTTCATAGAAAATATGATTTTTGCATATTTTCTTGGTATGTGTTCTTATTTAGCTGTTTCTAAAACTGTTAAAACTGCCGTTGGTTTAGGTTTTGCAGTAATCTTTGTTTTGACTATTACTGTACCTTTAAATTTTTTAATTGACCAATATGTCTTGCAGCCTGGTGCGCTTAAATGGATAGGTCCTGAGTATATAGATATAGATTTAAGCTTTCTGAGTTTTATAATGTTTATTGCTGTTATCGCATCAATGGTTCAATTGGTAGAAATGATTGTTGAAAAATTTTCTCCAGCTCTATATGGTGCATTGGGAATTTTTCTTCCTTTAATTGCTGTGAATTGTGCTATTTTAGGAGGATCTTTATTTATGCAAATAAAAGATTTTTCTGGAATCACTGAGTCTGCTATTTATGGTTTTGGATCTGGAATCGGTTGGCTTTTAGCAATTGTTGGTATTGCAGCTATAAGAGAAAAAATAGCTTATTCTAATGTTCCTGCGCCATTAAGAGGGTTAGGAATTACATTTATAATAACAGGCTTAATGGCCATTGGTTTTATGAGTTTTATGGGAATTGATATATAATTATTATGGTAACAACTTATATTTTATTTAGTATTATAGCTTTTGCATTCGTTTTATTTCTATTAGTTGGAATGCTCTTAGGAGTCAAGGCTAAACTTATACCATCTGGGCCAGTTACTCTTTTGGTTAATGGTGAAAATGAAGTTGAGGTTTCATCTGGAGACACTTTATTATCAACTCTTGGTAATAATAAAATATTTTTACCATCAGCTTGTGGTGGTGGAGGAACTTGTATACAATGTAAATGTGTAATTACCGAAGGTGGTGGAGAAATTCTTCCAACTGAGACACCACATTTTAGTAGAAAAGAAATCGCTGAAGGTTGGAGATTAGGATGTCAAGTTAAAGTCAAAGAGAACATGGTAATTGAGGTTCCAGAGGAGGTTTTTGGAATAAAAAAATGGGAAGCAACAGTTGTTAGGAATTGGAATGTAGCTTCATTTATTAAAGAGTTTGTTGTTGAGCTTCCTGAGGATATGGGATATAAAGCAGGTGGATATATTCAAATTGAAATCCCAGAATGTGAAATTGAATATAAAGATATGGACATAAGTGCCCATCCTGACGAACATCCTGGCGATTTGCAAAAATTTAAATTAGAATGGGATAAATTTAAACTTTGGGATTTAAAAATGAAAAATCCAGAACTAGTAGAAAGAGCTTATTCAATGGCTTCTTACCCCGCAGAGGGAACACAAGTAATGCTTAATGTAAGAATCGCTACTCCTCCTTGGGATAGAAATACTAATGGATGGATGGATGTAAATCCTGGGATAGCATCTTCTTATATATTTTCAAAAAAGCCTGGAGATAAAGTAACTATTTCAGGCCCCTATGGAGAGTTTTTTATAAATCATTCTGAATCAGAGATGTTATATGTTGGTGGAGGTGCGGGTATGGCTCCAATGAGATCTCATTTATATCATCTTTTTAGAACTTTAGAGACTGGGAGAAAAGTTAATTTTTGGTACGGAGGGAGATCAAAAAGAGAACTATTTTATGTAGATCATTTTAAAGCCTTAGAAAAAGATTTTTCAAATTTCAAATTTCATATCGCATTATCGGAACCTAATAAGGAGGATGACTGGAAGGTTAAAGAAGGTTTAGAGGGGCAAGGAGATGGTTTTGTGGGTTTTGTTCACCAAACCTTAATCGATAATTATTTAATTCATCACGAATCTCCAGAAGATATTGAAGTATATTTTTGTGGACCTCCTCTAATGAACCAAGCAATAGAAAAAATGGCTGATGATTTTGGTGTTCCCCCTGAAAATGTCAGATTTGACGATTTTGGCGGATAATTTACTTCCAAAGCCACTAAGTGATTTAGAGTTACACCAACTTGCAATGAATATTGTTGGAAAAGATCTTGAAAAAGATAGCTTCGAATTTTTATCTGTTAATAGTAAATTAAAAAAAGACCCTCAGTTTGTTTGCATAAAAAATAAAAAGTTATTTTTTATAATTGTAAAAGCTGTTTTATATCCGGACAATCCAAATAAAGTAGAAATTTATAAGATTGACAAGTTAAAAGAGCATGCTCAGAAGTTTAATGCCTCTCTTTTTTTTGCTGGAGTCGGTTTAGCTAATGCTGAGAATTATGAATTTCCAATTTTTAAAGACTCAGATTATGTTGTTAATTTTAAGGGTATTGAAAAAATTAATTAGTTTATTTTTTATTTTATTTTTCATAGGTTGTTCCAATGTATATAAACCTACTGTTTATTCTCACTCAGGCATAGCATTAGGAACTTCTTACAAGATTTTATATTCTTCCGATAAACCTCTTGAAAATATAGATTTTTTGACTAATTCAATATTTATTGAAATAAATCAATCAATGTCTAATTACATTAAATCCTCTGATATATCAAAAATAAATGATGGAATAGATTCCGTTAAAGTAGATCGTCATTTTGAAAAAGTTTTCAATATGTCAAAAATTATTTGGGAATCAACTGATGGTTTTTTTGATCCTACAATTGGGCTTTTAGTAAAAGCATATGGCTTAGGTTCAGAAAAAAATCGACAGGTTTCTGTAAATATTGATAGTTTGATGAACTTTACTGGATTTGAAAAAGTGTCTTTAAAAAATAGTTTAGTTTTCAAGGATATTAATGGTATTTATCTAGATTTTAACGCTATTGCAAAAGGATATTGTGTTGATGAAATCTCAAACATGCTTAAAAAAAATAATATACGAAATCACTTAGTTGAAATCGGAGGTGAAATGGTAGCTGAAGGAATAAATGAAGTTAATAACTCACCATGGAAAGTTGGGATAATAGATCCTTTAAATGCTAAATCAAAAAATTTCATAGAAAGCATTGAACTTAAAAACAAAGCACTTGCTAGTTCTGGAAATTACAGAAAATACTTAATTGACTCAAAAAGTGGAAAGAAAATAGTTCATACTATAAATCCAAAAACAGGAAATGCTTACGAAACAAATATTTTAGCTTCATCCGTTATAGCTAAGGATTGTATTACAGCAGATGCTTATGCTACATCTTTTATGGCTATGCCTTTAGAAAAATCTTTAAACCTTATTTCTTCATTAGAAAGTATAGATGTGATGATAGTTTATTATGATAAAAATAATAATGTTAAAGTTTATAGAACTGAGGGTTTTGAAAAGCTTATTTTAAATTAGTTTTGTACATATTGGGATTATTTCGTTTTCAGCAATGCTAAATTTATATATTTCAGCTTTACTGAAGTTACTCGCATATTTATTTTTTTCAACATGAAAACCAACTTTTTCAAGTCTAGTAAAGTAGTCTAAACCATATATCCTTACATGATCATACTGTCCAAATTTCTCCATTCTATCTTTTTTTGTTTTTATATTAAAATCCTCATAAGTTTCTTTTCTTTTTAAATCTATAGGAACTTGCAATATAGCCGTACCATTCTTGTTTAAAACTCTATATAATTCTTTCATCGCTTTTTTATCATCTTCTATGTGTTCCAGTACATGATTACAAAGAATAAAATCAAAATAATTATCATCAAAAGGCATTTTGCAGATATCTCCTTTGACATCAGCTAGTGGAGAATTTAAGTCAAAAGTTATGTAATTTTTATTGTTTAAAGATTTTAAAAATTTAAAAAACGCCTGTTCTGGGGCGATATGTAATATTTTTAATTTGAAATTAAAAAAATCCGTTTTATTTTTCAAGTAAAGCCATAATAATCTATGTCTTTCTAAAGACAATGTTCCAGGGCTTAATGCATTTTTTCTCTGATTTACATATCCGTAAGGCAAAAACTTTCTGTATGATTTTTTGTTAATTGGATCGTAAAATTTATTTCCTCTAAAATAAAAATCTATTAGAGGTCTAAATACTTTACTCCAAAAAATTAATTGAGGTCTAGGGATTTTATTTATTAAAATTTTTATTAACCAATTCAATTATTAATTATTTAAATCGATTTTCTTCTTCACTTTTTATCCCTAAAGAATCGTATATATAATCAAATGTAGAAAGTAAATTAGGTTTACCATCGATAATTGCAATATTGTGTTCAAAATGTACGCTTGGTAAATTGTCTAAAGTAAGAATTGTCCATCCATCTTTTAATTGATTTATTTTATAACTCCCCATATTAATCATAGGTTCAATGGCGACCACCATTCCATTTTTGAGTTTTTTCCCCGAACCTCTACGTCCATAATTTGGCATTTCTGGTTTTTCATGCATTTCTTTTCCCAAGCCGTGACCAACTAGTTCTCTGACCACTCCATAACCATTAGATTCGTTATGTAGTTGAATAGCATAACCTACATCACCAACTCTATTGTCTTTTTTAAATTCTGAAATACCTAAGTAAAGAGATTCTTTTGCAATTTTTAATAAATTTTTAATTTCACTAGTGACTTGACCGACTTCAAAGGTATATGCATGATCTCCATAGTACCCATTTTTTAAAACACCACAATCGATCGATAAAATATCTCCTTCATTAACTTCCTCTTTATTAGGAATCCCATGTACCACTTGAGAGTTAGGACTAATGCACAAAGTATTGGGGAAATCGTATAATCCTAAAAATCCTGGAATAGCATTATGATCTCTTATAAATGTTTCAGCTAAGGAGTCAAGATAAAGAGTGTTTATGCCAGGTTTTATTTCTTTAGCTAACATCCCTAAAGTTTTAGAAACTAGTAATGCGCTTTCTCTAATTAATTCTATTTCTTCGTTTGATTTAATTAAATTCATTATTAAAAATCAGCATAAGCATTTTTGTATTCTTGTCCGCTTAAAATATTAAATATATCTTTTTCTAAAGTTTCGATTGGAAACTCTACAATTCTGTTAATTTCTTTACCATCTTTTTTAAAAATAAATGTGGGTATATTATAAATTTCTAAACCTTTTTCTAAACTATCTGGTGTATTTTTTTCTAATGTCATGGCAATCAATTCTAATTTTTGATCTTTTATTTTAAGAAAATCCATTAATTTGAAAAATGCTGGGGAATCTCTTCTACTGTCACTGCACCAAGTCCCCATAAAAACAGTCACCTCTAAACCTTTTATTAGTGGTTTAATTTTTTCAGCTGTGGATTTGTCCAACAAATAATTATCGTAGTTTTCTTTGAACCAAGAAACATGAGGTTCTTTGTTTAACTCATTTCTTTTAAATTTACCCAAAAGATCATTATATTCTTCTTCATTTTCAATAGTAATTTCAGTTTTGTTTTTAGAATCAGGAATTTTTGTTTTACATGCAAAAAGTAGACAGCCGCATATTATAATAATTATATTTTTCATATTATTTTATTAAAGATTTACCAGTCATTAGTTTAGGTTTATTTATATTCATTAAATCAAGAATGGTGGGAGCAATATCTGACAGTATACCGTCAGATATACTTTTTATTTCTTTATCTACAATTATTACAGGAACCATATTAGTTGTATGAGCAGTGTTTGGTGAACCATCAGGATTTTTCATTATATCACAATTTCCATGATCAGCAATTATAATAGTAGAGTATTCATTTTTTATAGAATTTTCAATAATTTCTTTTGTACATGTGTCAACTATTTCACATGCTTGAATTGCTGCAATAATATTTCCAGTATGTCCAACCATATCTGGGTTTGCAAAGTTTAGACATATAAAATCTGTATTATTATTTTTGATTTCTCTTATTATAGAATTCTTAATTTTAATGGCACTCATTTCCGGTTTCAGATCATATGTAGCAACTTTTGGAGAAGGGCATAGTATCCTTGTCTCCTTTTTAAAAGGTTTTTCTCTTCCTCCGTTAAAAAAAAATGTAACATGAGGATATTTTTCTGTCTCAGCAATTCTAATTTGAGTTTTATTGTTTCTTTCTAATATTTCACCCAAGGTATCTTTGATGTTTTGTGAATCGTAGATTACATTTATATTTTTAAAAGATTTATTATAATTAGTCATTGTAAAAAAGTCTAATTTTAATTTTTCTATTTTAAATTCTGAAAAATTTTCTTGAGTTAATACTCTTGTTAATTGCCTTCCTCTGTCGGTTCTGAAATTAAAAAAAATCACTTGATCACCATTTTTAATTATTCCATTAGGATTGCCATTTTTATCTGTTATTACAATTGGTTCAATAAATTCATCACTAATCCCCTTGTCATAGGATAGTTGCATAGCTTTTTTAACATTACTTGATTTATTTCCAATCCCTTTTGTTAAAAGATCATAAGATTTCTTTATTCTTTCCCATCTATTGTCTCTATCCATTGCAAAATAACGGCCTATTATGGAGGCAATTTTTGCTTCAGAGGATTTAATTTTTGTATTCAATCTTTCAATGAAATGTATACCAGATTTAGGGTCTACATCTCTTCCATCTGTAAACACATGAATACATATATTTTTTATTTTCATTTGTTCACATAAATCTAGTAATCCCTCTAGATGATTTATATGTGAATGCACGCCTCCGTCTGATAATAATCCAATTAAGTGTAATTTTTTATTTGTATTTTGAGCAGACTGTAAACATTTTTTTAAGTTAGGTTGGTTTTGAATAGAATTTTCTTTGAAGGCCAAGTTAATTTTAGCTAATTCTTGGTGAACTATTCTACCTGCACCTAAGTTAATATGTCCAACTTCACTATTACCCATCTGACCTTTAGGTAGACCAACGCTTTCTCCAAATGTAGTAAGTTGAGCTGATGCATAATTATTATATAAAGAATCAATAAATGGAGTTTTAGCTTTGTCTATTGCCGAAATGTCAGGATCTTTTCCTATCCCCCATCCATCAAGAATCATTAAAATAACTTTTTTAGAAATTTTCAAAAGCTTATAATATTATGTTTCTCCACAAATATAATTATAATCAAAGTAATTAATTATTTTAAATATGGATTAATATCTAGGATGTACTCATTTTTATATTTTTCAATAAAATCATCTGTAAAATACTTTGATCCATTAATTTCTTTTTTTTTAATAAGTTTTTTTAAATCTGATTTTAAAAATATTGTGAGCATTTTTTTTGATATAGGTGCATAACTGTAGTGCCAAGGTTCGTAGTCAAAACCTTTCCTGTTAGGATCGTTATTATAGGTAATATAAAATCCATATTTTTCAGAATTCAAATTAAGCCAACTTTTGACTTTATAAAAGATTTCATCTTTTTCATATTTACTACTTATTAAAACATTTTCTTGATCTGAATAATTTTCATCAATAATGTCTATTTCTGTTCCCCAATGATGTCTTGATGTTCCTGGTATTGTTGAGAATCTTATAATTTCATTAATAGCTTGAGTTGGTTTTAAAAAATTTTCCTTAGTAAATTTTTTAAATTTTCTATTCCAAATAAATTTCTGTCTTTCATATCCTCTGTAACCTGATACAATTTTAAGATCTATACCATTTATTTTTGCAGCTTTTTCCATTTTCTTAAAAGCATAATATGTATTTTTCTCAAGTTTTATTGTATCACCGATTAAATCTGGATTTTTAATTCCTTGAAGGATGTCTAAGTTCATTTGGTTTTGAGAGTGATTTATATTACAAATTATTAAAAATAGTAATATGGTTGATCTTAAATTCATTTTAATTTTTTGTATAAAAAATAATGTAGTCCTATTCCATTTATTTCATAACGAATTCCTAAATCTATATAGTTAGATCTTAAATAAAAATTAGCTGCTTTTGATCTGGCATTCATCCAAATATTATCAATATTTAAATTTCTACAGAGTTTTTCAGCTTCTTTTAATATTTTAATTCCAATTCCTTTATTTTGAAAATTATCTGACACACACATACCTCTTAGTTGATAACAATTTTTTAAATCTTTATGTTTAGAATTATTTTTTATTATGGATATTCCTCCAACTAATTTATTGTCTTTATAAGCACCTATGTGAATAGAACTTTTTTTATTATCTCCATCAAATTCACAATATTCATGACTAGAATTATTTCTTAGAACCTTACTTCTTATGTCGAGTAATTTTTTGGAACAAACTTTTTTT
>Ga0075444_10001891_pt1 | contig 12818 bp, 15 predicted proteins | sample CoawatmetaG01DNA_FD_76836 | JGI IMG/M metagenome (GOLD analysis project Ga0075444, IMG submission 76836) | Marine microbial communities from the West Antarctic Peninsula - Coastal water metaG017-DNA | ecosystem: Environmental > Aquatic > Marine > Coastal | place: Atlantic Ocean: West Antarctic... | reverse complement strand
GTTTAAATAAAGCTAACTTTTCATTTTCATTTGCAACATTATTGGGGTTAATAAACTCAAAATCAATATTCTTGTTTTCTATTAATTTAAATCGTTTAATAAGATCTTCAATTGATTTTTGTAATTTTTTAAATTCTGCAGGAAAATCACCCTCAAGGCATACTCTAATGAATAACTTATCTTCTAAATTATTAATTATCGTAATGGATTCCTTAGCAAAGGAATGTTTTTTATCAGATGTTAAATCAATATTCCAATTATTAAATCCAATTAATATATTTAAAAATAAAACAGAGACAATAAGTAATACTGCTGATATATATTTATTAGACTTCATTATGCTTTTCTTTCATTAATAACAAGTTCAGTAAGCTTAATAAATAAAATAGTAAATGATAAAAAATAAATAACATCTGAAAGTTTAATTAGACCTTTACTAATCATTTCGTAATGAAAAGAAATTCCTATTTGCTGAATAATTAAATCAAAATTTTGAAAAAATACAAATTCACTTAAAAAATCAAATCCAAAGTAAAATAAAGTGCATAATAAAATAGCAAATACAAAAGAGATAATTTGATTGCTTGAGATTGATGATGCATAAACACTAATAGATGAAAAGAGACCACATAAAAGGATTAATCCAAAAAAAGAACCTATAATACTTGCTAAATCAAGGTTACCTACGCTTTCTCCTAAGACATATAAAGTAACAACATAAATTAATGTAAAAAAAATGGTGAATAAAACTAGAGAAAAAACAGCTAAAAACTTAGCTAAGATAATTTTTAATGAGGAAATTGGTTTACTAATTAAAATTTCAATAGTTCCTGATGTGTATTCTTCAGAAAAAACACGCATACTTAAAGCCGGAATAAATAATAAAAAGAATATTGGAGCTGTACTAAAAAAAATGTCCATATCAGCGTAACCATAGCTTAGGATATTGACATCACTAAAATCTGACCATAATAAAATACTATTTATTATTAGAAAAATACCAATAATTAAATAACCAATCAGCGAACTAAAAAAAATACTTATCTCTTTTCTAAAAAGTGCAATCATTTAAATTCTATTCTAATAATTTCATGTAATTTTAAACCTAATAAAGTATTTGCTGTTCCTTTATTCATAGCAATTTGAAGTTGTTCATTCTCTCCAAAAATAGCTAACTTATCTCCAGAAGCAACATCATTATATTTTTGAGATATAGTAGTGATTTTCTCATCCTCTCTTCCAAAATAAATAATAAAATCTCTACCTCTTTGAATATCTAGAAACATAGCTTTATCAATGTTAGTAATAGCATTTCCATAATTATCATTATAAACTATAACTCCCTTAATTAAATCTTTTTCTTTTACAGCTTTTAAATCGGTTCTATGCACAAGAAAATCGTCAACTAATGTACCTATCATTTCCATTGTACCACCTCTAGCTAAGTGGCAAGCAGCGAATGCAAAAATATTTTTTGTAGCAAATGTTAAGCAATTTGATTCTTGAGCAATGGTTAACTGTATTATTTTTTCAGCTTTCATTTCAGTTAACAATAAAGAGAAAAGACCATTGTCAGATCCAATAAAATAATGACCATTTGCTTTAACGGCTAAATGCTCACTTTCAACATTTAATTCATCGTCAACGCTAATAATGTGAATGGTGCCTAAAGGAAAATCTTTATAACAATTACGCAATACAAAAGCAGCTTGCGGTATATTAAATGCAGTAATATTATTTGTAATATCAACAATTCTAGCATCGTTAAGTTGATTATAAATACTTCCTTTTACCGATGCAAGATAGCTATCTTTTGTCCCTAAATCAGTGGTAAGTGTAATTATTGCCATTTATTATGAAAAGCTATTGATGAAGTAGTTAAAATATTGTTATTTTGTAACTCCAAAATTAAAATAAATCTATGAACAGAATAATTAATGAGTGAGAAATTAATAACACTTAGTAACATTGAGCTAGTAAAACTATTTGGAACTAATAACAGAAAGTTAGATAAGATAAAAAATCTGTTTCCTCAAATTAAGATTGTATCTAGAGGAGAGCGATTAAAAATTATTGGAAACAGTGATCAGATTAGATATTTTGAACAGAAATTAACAGCCTTTATAAAACACATTAATCAGTATAACTCACTAACATTAAGTCAAATTGAACGTTTAGTTGAGGGGAATGAGTCAGAAATTCTAAAAACAAAAGATGATATTATTTTACACGGTCAAAATGGTAAAATAATAAAAGCACGGACTGCTAACCAACGTAAAATGATTAATGATATTAAAAAAAATGATATGCTATTTGCTATTGGACCTGCAGGAACAGGAAAAACATACACAGCAGTAGCCATTGCCGTTAAATCCCTTAAAGATAAAGAAGTAAAAAGAATAATTTTCACAAGGCCAGCTGTTGAAGCTGGAGAAAATTTAGGATTTCTTCCAGGTGATTTAAAGGAAAAGCTAGACCCATACATGCAGCCTATATATGATGCACTTTTTGATATGATTCCAATTGAAAGATTAAATGAATATTTAGAGCAGGGTACAATACAAATTGCTCCTTTAGCTTTCATGAGAGGGAGAACTTTAGATAAAGCCTTTGTTATACTAGACGAAGGTCAAAATACCACTGAACAGCAAATGAAGATGTTTTTAACAAGAATGGGGAAGTCTGCAAAGTTCATTATTACAGGAGATGAAACTCAAATTGATTTACCAAAAAATCAAAAATCTGGATTAATAAACGCAATAAACACATTAAAAGACATCAAGGATATTAGTTTTATAACCCTTGATGGAAAAGATGTGATTAGACATAAATTAGTAAAAGATATTATTAAAGCTTACAAAAACAAAAAAAATGATTAATACAATTAAAGGAACGAAATTTCAACTACCAGGTCAAACAAAATTCTATAAAGGAAAAGTTAGAGATGTGTATACAGTAAACAATGAAACGCTAGTAATGGTAGCATCTGATAGAATATCAGCTTTTGACCATGTACTTCCTGAAGGAATTCCATATAAAGGACAAGTGCTTAGCCAAATAGCAGCAAAATTTTTGACGGCTACGAGTGATATAGTACCTAATTGGATGGAAGCAACTCCAGACCCAAGTGTCACTGTAGGTAAGATGTGCGATCCATTCATGATAGAAATGGTGATTAGAGGATATTTAACAGGACATGCTTGGAGAGAATACAAATCAGGAAAAAGAATATTATGTGGTGTAGATATGCCTGATGGCATGGTTGAAAATCAAAAGTTTGACACCCCCATAATTACACCTACTACTAAAGCTGATATAGGTCATGATGAAGACATTAGTAGAGAACAGATTTTATTGCAAGGAATTGTTAATGAATCAGATTACACTCAGCTTGAAAAGTATACTAGAGCTATTTTTCAAAGAGGAACTGAAATGGCAGCTGAAAAAGGTTTAATACTAGTAGACACTAAATATGAATTTGGAAAAGATAAAGATGGAATTATAACATTAATTGATGAAATCCATACACCTGATTCATCTCGTTACTTTTACATTAAAGGTTATAAAGATAATATAACAAATGGAAAACAACAAAAACAGCTTTCAAAGGAATTTGTTCGTCAGTGGTTAATTGAAAATAACTTCCAAGGTAAAGAGGGAGAATCTGTTCCTGAAATGAGTGAAGAATATTGCATTTCAGTTTCAGAAAGGTACATTGAATTATTTGAATATATTACTGGAGATAAATTTATAAAAGAAGATGTAAGTAATGTTATTAATAGAGTTGAAAAAAATATCTTAAATTATTTAGCCAAATAATTAAATGCTTATTAATTATTTATTAGCCGCATCAATATTAAGCTTATCTTTAATATTGTTTTATTACGCATATTTTTTCGTAAAATTAAATACTCATAAATCAAGTATTCTAACTTTTAATGAACCTATATCAATTATTGTTTGTGCTAAAAATGAGTTTCAAAATCTAAAAGATAAATTACCGTTAATTCTCGAACAAGATTATCCTAATTATGAAGTAATAGTAGTAAATGATCAATCTATTGATGATACTGCTATTTTACTAAAGGAATTTGAGAAACAATATCAAAGACTAATTGTGGTAACTATAGATAAACACATTAATCAACACACTGGAAAGAAGCTTGCTCTTACTTTAGGAATTAAAACAGCTAAGAACGAGCACTTACTATTAACTGATGCAGACTGCATACCAAATTCTAGAAAATGGGCTATGAAAATGGTTAGTAATTTTAAAACAGCTGATATTGTTTTAGGGTACGGAGATTATGTAAAAAAGAATGGGTTATTAAATAAACTAATAAGATTTGACACTTTTAATGTAGCTCAGCAATACCTTGCATATGCACTTTCAGGTCAAACCTACATGGGGGTAGGGAGAAATATGGCATATAAAAAGTCCTTATTTTTTGAAAATAAAGGTTTTGCTAATCATTTGCATATACCTTCTGGTGACGATGATTTGTTTATACAAGAAGTTGCAAATAAAAATAATGTATGCATTGAAATTTCCGAAGAAGCACATACTAAATCAGCAGTAATAGAAAGATGGGGAGAATGGGTATATCAGAAAAGAAGACATATAACAACAGCACCATTATATAAGATAAAGTTTAAAATACTCTTATCAATATATCCTAGTGCTCAGCTAGTTTTTTGGTGTGTAATTTTACTACTATTTTATCTTAATGTAAATCTGAAATTTTGCACTATATTATTAGTTATAAAACTGTTTCTTTCATATCTAATAAACTACAAAATAATGAAAAATTTAAGAGTAATAGATTTATATTGGATTCATCCTCTTTACGAAATAGTCCATTTATCTATACAAGGAATTTTTGTATTATTGAATATTATAAGTAAACCAAAAAAATGGAGTAGATGACAGATAATTTAACTGAAAAAGGAAAACGAGATTTAAAGCTAATTAATAGTGCATTAGAGGGTGGAGATCCAAAAGCTTATAATGAGCTAATGAAACTATACCGTGATCCGCTTTACTTTATGCTATACGAAAAAGTAGCAGATCAGGAGCTAGCAAAGGACTTAACTATTGAATCATTGGGAAAAGCATTTAAGAAACTGCATCTTTATACTCCTAATTATGCCTTTAGTACTTGGCTATATACTGTAGCCCGCAACCACTGCATTGATTATTTGCGAAAAAATAAATTACCAACAATATCAATAGACAATATGATGTTGTCTGAAGATGGTAAAAGAAATACTTATGATTTGATTTCAAAGGACTTAAATCCTGAACAGGTAATGGAAAGGAAACAAAGGATAGCTATATTACGCCAAATTGTTGATCAGCTAAAGCCAAAGTATCGTGACTTAGTAAAACTAAGATATTTTAAAGAATTAAGTTATGATGAAATAGCAGGTAAACTAGATATTCCTTTAGGAACAGTGAAAGCACAATTACACAGAAGTAGAGAACAATTATTTAAAATTATGTCTGGAGTAAAAGATGCATATTAAATGCAAATAATCCACAAGTATTTCCCTGACTTATCAGAAAAACAAATCAAACAGTTTGCTGATTTACAATGCCTTTATGAACACTGGAATGAAAAAATTAATGTAATTTCCAGGAAAAATATGGAAACACTCTACACTAACCATGTTTTACACTCATTAGCTATCGCTAAAGTTATACAATTTGAAAATGGTACAAAAATATTAGATATTGGTACAGGAGGTGGTTTTCCAGGAATACCTTTAGCTATATTATTTCCTGAAGTTAGTTTCTTGTTAGTGGACAGCATTGGTAAGAAAATAAAAGTAGTAAATGAAGTTAGTAGATCAATTGGATTAACTAATGTCAGCACATTACAGGAAAGGGCTGAGAATATAAAAGAAACATTTGATTTTGTAGTGAGTCGAGCTGTTACCAATATGACAGACTTTAAAAAATGGGTAAAAGGGAAAATTAATAGTACTCATAACAATACTTTAAATAATGGTATTCTTTACCTAAAAGGTGGAGATTTAGCAGAAGAACTCAAAGGAATAAAGCATACGAAAATTGAAATAGCTGATTTCTTTGAAGAAGAGTTTTTTGATACTAAAAAGATTATTCATATTGGATATTAAGTTTCTACTCAATAATTATCTTTTTTTCCACTAAACCATTGTTGTACATATAGAATAGGGCTGTATTTTTCTTAAATTTTGTTTCTCTACCTAAAACATCTACTACTTTAATTAAGTTTTTATCTAAAGCTTCCATTTCAATTGTAATGTTAATTACAGAATTTACTTCCAATTTCAATCCAACAGGCCGATGATCAGAAATATTATTATCGAAGGAATTCCAACTGTTCATATAATCATCAACCCTTATGCAAGCTAACTCAGAAATAGGCTTTGAAAAATCAGAAAATAACTCATTAGAAATTAGAATATGATCAAGATGTGATGGCCAATTAGGAAAAGAAAAATTATCAGAATTTCCAAGTGCTATTGGAAAGTCAATAAATAAATAATCTGGGTCATTTAAAAATGGTGTGAATACATTATTAACGCTTAAATCAGTTAATATGTCATTGTAATCGCCAACCACAATTACTTTATCATTTAAAAAAACACTATCTATGTAAGTTTTTAATAAATTAACAGCACTTAATCTTCTGTTTTCTTCATCAGAAGTATCATTAATATCAATCGATCCATCTCCACAACATTTTAAGTGATTGTTAATGATTACATAATCTTCATTTTTGAAAGTAAGTTCTAAAACTTGTGGTGATCTAGGAAAAGAATTCCAAAAAGGTTGTGAAGTATAAATTTCATACTTTTTATTCACTTGTACTGTACTAGTATTGTACACATAAGCCAATCCACCGTAATAACTACTTTTAAAATAACAGCTATATCCAGGAATTGTACTAACTATATTTTTCAAAAGAGTGGTATCTTCTATTTCTTGTAATGCATATACATCAGCAGCTAAACTTTGGATAATTATTTTTACTGAGTCTGCAGTTGCTTGCCCATTTTTTGGAAACCATTCAATATTCCAACATACTAAATCAAAAGTAGAATCAGTTCCAAATTGTAAATCTTCTAAACTTTGTGCATTTGATACTTGCAAACTTACAAATAGTAAAAAAATAATTTTCTTCATTAATTATGGTTAAAGTTTTTCACAGAAATAAATTATTTCACCCTTAGGAAGAGCGTAACGCTCCACTAATTCAGAACTTAATTCATGAATAAAGTTACTCTCGGTAACTTTAAAGCCTGCTAAAGCCAATTTATCACCATAGTCACGTCCAAACAACCTTAAATGATCATCTTGCCAGTACAGTCGCTCTCGATCCTTTGGGTCAGTTACATTTTTATCTTCTTCCGTAATAGCATTGTTAGAATCAATAGGAACCTGAAAAATCCCCCAACCTCCAGGTTTCATTACTCTATAGAACTCTGTCATAACTTTATGAGCATCATCAACATGCTCCAATACATGATTGCAAATAACTACATCAAAAGTATTTTTCTCAAAAGGAATGTCATGTACATCCATCTTTACATCAGCCCAAGGAGATATTAAATCGCCTGTAGTATAATCTAAATTTTTCATTCCTTTAAAAATTTTAACAAAACAATATTCAGGAGCAATATGTAAAAATCTTATATTGTCAATAAAAAAATTAGTTTTCTCTTTCATAAACAGCCACATCAACCTGTGACGTTCTAAACTAAGACTATCAGGAGCAATCGCATTTTCACGAGACTTTAGCCTTCCATATGGCAATAGTTTACGATAGGTTTTACCGTTTATTGGGTCTTCAAATTTATTTCCTCTCATAAACAAAGAAAAAATCTGTAAAATGAAATGACTTACATGTTGTAAATAATGCCTAGGAATAAGTCGTGATGCTAAAGATATAATTAGTTTCATTAAATAATTTTAAAGGTAGCCAAAAATAAGAAAAGGATTTTATTCTTTATCTTTAAAATATTTAAATCCGAAACGAACTAACATTTTTTTTTCAAATTCCCAAAAGAATTTGAATTGCCCAAACAAAGCGCCAATTATTACAATTAATACTTGATAGATAGGGAAAATGATTAGTATACGAATAGGCCAAAACAGAAAAGGTGAAATAGAATCTCTGTACAGGCCAAAAATATTTAATACAGGATTAGCAATAGTTACAGCAAGTGAACCTGTAATTGAAAATACTATTAAAATTATTGAAATCTGGAAGTTAGAAGTTATTCCCCATTTTTCTTTAAGCTTATTCATATTACAAAATTAGACTATTATCTTATTTTATACAACTTTATTGCAGATAAGATTGAAAATAAACCAACTACAATAGCTAAAGAATAAAAGGAAATAGCTAAAGAATAATTATCAGCTATGTATCCTAAAATTGGCGCACTTATAGCAAAAGATATCCTAATAATTAAACTCCTAATAGAAAGCACGGTGGCACGTTTATTAGAAGTTGTATTTTCATTAATTTCATTACGTAAAATAGGAGTTACCAACCCTCTTGCCAAATAAATAAAAAGAATAAAAATAAGTCCTAAAAATGAATTGTTAAAACCTAATAATATAAATGAGATAGTAATAGCTAATGAAATGTAAAACAACGTATTATATTTGTTATATTTATTAGAAAAATAATGCGCATTAAAAGAAGTAAGTCCTGCCGAAAAATTAAGGATTGCCCATAGAATTCCAAAGTAGACAAGCGGAATATTAATTGTTTCAAAAAACGGTTGAGCTAACCACGCCATAGACAAAGTAGCTACCCCCATAGCAGAAGAATATATAATCAACCATTTTAGTTTTTCGTTATCAATCATTGCAAACTTTACAACCTCAAAAATAGCTTTAAAGGATCGATCTAATTTATTTTCCTTATGGATAGTTGGCTCAATCAATGTTAATGCGACAGGAATACTAAAAAACAAAACAAAGGTTTGTACATAAATAGGTAAATAAATAGAACCTACTGCTAAGAAGCCACCTAAAATACCAGCGAAGGCTTCTGAAAAGTTTCCAATTGCATAAGCTCTACCTTCAATTTTAGTATACGTGTTTTTATTATTAGTTTCTAGCAAGGTATCATAGATTAACGCACTATCACTTCCTGACATTAAGCTACCACCAATCCCAACCAAAACTTGAGCAATTGCAAAAGCATAAAAGCCACCAAAAAATGAAAATACCAAAAACCCAATAAAAGAAAAAATGGTGCTGAGCACTATAGTCTTTTTTCTGCCAAAAATATCAGCAATATAACCTGATGGTATTTCAAATAATGCAACTGAAAAAGAATAAATAGACTGAAGTATCATTACTTCAGTTAAGGTTAAACCATGTTCTTTAAAAAACAAGACAATAATAGGCATAGCAACCATAAACCAAAGTACAGCCTTAAGCAAATACATTTTTAATATATTATGCCCTAATTGCATTAGCTTCTAGGATGAAATTGTATGATGTTACCCCTTAAGTATTCATTATCTAAATGAGTATAAATTTCAGTTGTAGTAATACTTTCGTGACCTAACATTTCTTGTACAGCACGTAAATCAGCTCCTCCTTCAATAAGGTGAGTAGCAAAACTATGTCTAAAAGTATGGGGACTAATTTTCTTCTTAAGTCCGATTCTTTCAGTTAACTTTTGGATAATAAGGAATATCATTACTCTTGTTAGTTTAGACCCTCTATTATTTAGAAACACAAAATCCTCATTTCCTTTTTTAATGCTTTGATGATTACGCACATGATTTATGTAAATGGTTAAATAATTAATAGCCCTACCACCAATAGGAGCAAGACGTTCCTTGTTTCCCTTACCAGTAACCTTTAAATAACCCTCCTTAAAATGAATATTTGATAATTGTAGATTAACTAATTCACTAACCCTTAAGCCACAGCTATAAAGAGTTTCTAGAATAGCACGATTACGCTCGCCTTGCTTATTACTTAAATCAACTGCAGAAATAATCTTATCTATTTCAATTAATGAGAGAGTGTCGGGTAACTTAAGTCCAATTTTTGGACTTTCAATCAAATCAGTAGGATTTATTTTTAAATAATCTTCCATTATTAAGTATTTATAAAAAGCTTTTATTCCTGAAATAATACGAGCTTGAGAACGAGAAGAAATATCTTCCTGATTTATTTGGGCTAAAAAAGTACTAATATCTACTCTAGTAACTTTAAGTTCCGAAAGTCCTATAGGAATAGCATAGTTTGCAAACTTTTTCACATCACGAATATAAGCCTGTACGGAATTATCAGAAAGTGATCGTTCTATCTGTAAGTAAGATTTAAAGCCTTTTATGGATGTTTCCCAACTCATTTATATAAATTTGCTTTCTATGAAGATAATGATTATTAACGGACCAAATTTAAACTTATTAGGCAAAAGAGAAGAAGCTATTTATGGCAATATTTCTTTTGATGAGTATTTAAAAAATTTAATGGGTGAATTTCCGAAATTTGCAATTGAATATTACCAAAGTAATATAGAAGGGGAGCTTATTGATAAATTGCAGGAAGTAGGTTTTACTTATGATTATATTCTACTGAATGCTGGTGGATATACGCACACCTCGGTTGCCTTAACCGATTGCGTAAAAGCGATTGAAACTGCTGTCATTGAAGTACATATTTCTAATATTTATGCTAGGGAAGATTTTAGAAAAAAATCATTATTATCACCTAATTGTAAAGCTGTTATCTGCGGTTTAGGTTTGGATTCTTACAAGGCAGGACTATTAACTTTATAGGAAGACCTATTAATAAAGTTATAATTCAGAAAACCGATTAATTCCTTTAATCTTATTCTTTAAAAGAATACTCCAATCAACCTTTCCTACTAAATTATTTTTCTGCTTTATCTTTCTGCGCTTAGCTATCAGTTTAGGTATTTCAAAATAAAAGATAAAATGTGCTTTTGCAATCGCCAATACATGTTGTAAACCCTTTTCTTTATTTAAAAAAGTAAGTGCTGCTAAGCCATCCAAAACTAAGCGAGCAGGAATATTTATGAATAGGTAAGTTGTAGGTAAATTCTTAAACAACATAAATAAGTTATTCCTAAAGTTTAAATGCGTTTTAAATGGAGAGCCTACACTTAATGTTCCACCACCTACATGGTAAACAACCGATTTTGGCTGAACCATAATTTTATAACCACTATTTTTTAATCGCCAACACAAATCAATTTCTTCTTGGTGAGCAAAAAAATCTTCATCCAAACCACCAATCTCATTAAAACATGATGCTCTTATAAAAAGACAAGCTCCTGTTGCCCAAAACACTTCAATAGCATCATTATATTGACCATTATCTTGTTCTATATCATCAAATATTCTTCCTCTACAAAACGGGTATCCTAGTTTATCAATAAAACCACCACTAGCACCAGCATATTCAAAAGTATTCCTTTTTTTATAATCTAATAACTTAGGTTGGCAAGCAGCAATTTTTTTATCACTATCCATTAAATCAATAACAGGATAAAGCCATCCTTCAGTTACTTCAATATCAGAATTTATAAGCACAAAGTATTCCGCATCAATCTGCTTTAAAGCATCATTGTAACCTTTTGCGTAACCACCATTCTTAGCATTTTCAATAATCCTAACGGAAGGGAAGCTATTTTCTACAAAGTCAATAGAATGATCAGTTGAGGCGTTGTCTGCTACAAAAACTGTTGCAATATGGCTATGCTTTACCAAGGTTGGTAAGAATTTCTCTAACCATGCTTTTCCATTCCAATTAAGGACTACGACTGCAGTTTTTATCTTTTGTGTTTCCATCTTTTATGTGACCATAACCAGTATTGAGGTTGATTTATTATATCTTGTTCTAATCTTTTTGTAAAATCTTCTGTTATTTTCCCATGTGGCTGTTCAGATGGGTTATCCGTAATTAAGGAGTAGTCTACTTCATAATACCCTCTTTTCACCTTATTGATACATACAAAAACTATAGGCCAGTTATATTCTTTTGCATATTTTTCAACTCCAAAAAGGACTGCAGTATCTTGATTCAGAAAACTTAACCAATGTGCTCTTTTTGGATTAGATGGATTCTGGTCTGAACCAAAGACAATAGCTTTTGGTTTATCTACTTTTTCAAATGATTTTTTAGCTTGTTTCATAGACACTAAATTCAAACCATATTTAGAACGAGATGTATAAATTTTATCATTAATGAATTGATTACTCAGTGGCTTATAAATACCTAAACACTCATGATTAGAATACATAGAAAAAGCTTGTGCGCACATTTCCCAATTATTAAAATGACCACCTACAAAAATGATACTCCTTCCTTTATTTGCAAAGTAATTACTGAACTCAGGATTTTTAATAATAAGACGTTTTCTAAGTTGTTTTTCTGAAATAGTAAAACCTTTTATACTCTCAATAATAATATCGCATAAGTGTTGATAAAAGTTAACCATAATATCTTTTAACTCTGTATCACTCTTTTTAGGAAAAGAGTTTTTAAGATTAGTAAAAACAACTTTCTTTCTGTAACCAATAAAACGATACATCATTAAAAATAAAAAGTCTGAAAAAAGGTATAGTAATGGGTAGGGCAGTAATGAAATTGGTAAAATTAAAAGGTAATAGAAAATCTTCGAAAACATGTTCGCAAATATAGAGTTTCTGAAATGATAATAGTGTAAGCTGATTAATTTATGCTAAAAAATAAGAGGCATACTCGATTTAATTGGCTGTATACTAAGCCAATTAATCCTAAATTAAAACAAAGGACTTTTTATTCT
>Ga0075444_10001882_pt1 | contig 12851 bp, 11 predicted proteins | sample CoawatmetaG01DNA_FD_76836 | JGI IMG/M metagenome (GOLD analysis project Ga0075444, IMG submission 76836) | Marine microbial communities from the West Antarctic Peninsula - Coastal water metaG017-DNA | ecosystem: Environmental > Aquatic > Marine > Coastal | place: Atlantic Ocean: West Antarctic... | reverse complement strand
AGTTATTTGCATTTTATAGCAGAGCTAGATTCAATATTGTAGATCCTTGTTGTGGTTTAAAGGCTTATAGAATGTCCGTTTTTATGGATAAAGGATCTTTTGATAAATATAAGACTATAGGAACTGAATTAGCATTTTTTTCTGTTCACAATAGGTTTGAAATTGGTCAACTGCCGTTCAATGTTGAAAATCGCCACGATGAATCTAGGTTTGGAAACAAAATCCAAGCTAACACCAAAATTTTGCTAGCAATTGTAAGAAGTATTGTGAATAATTCAAAAATAATTAATAAAAGGATTACAAAATGAAAATGACTATATCTAAAATGAATTACATTCCCCAATCTGATGAGGAGTGGATGATACCCAAAGAAGCTTTGCTTGCAAATGCAATTTTGAATGCTTTTGATGAAAATAAGCGCTTAGCAATTGAAATTGGAGTTCTTCATGGGGCTTGGTCATTAAACGTATTACGGAATGTTAAATCATCTTCAGTATTGTCGATTGATCCTTATCCAAATTTACCCAATTTAAAAGAAAAAATGTTGGATCGACTTAAGCCCTATAACTTTATTTTATTTGCTGAACATAATGATCTTATAACTGATGAAAAAGCTGCTTTGATTCACATTGATGGATTACATACAGAAGCTGCAGTATTTAAAGACTGTAAATGGGCTGCTGATAACTTGGCTGAAGATGGAGTTTTAATCGTAGATGATTATATGCAACCAATTTTTCCTGGTGTTGCAGCTGGTTGGTTAAAGTTTGTTTTTGACTCAGCTTTTGTGCCCTTTCTTTGTACAGGGAGTAAAGCCTATCTCACTCACAAAGACAACTATGAATTCTGGCATTCTGCTATGACCAATGCCCTATCAAATCAAAAAACAATCTCATGGTGTAATTATTTAGGTGAAGGCGATACTGTGCCTTATATTTCTTATCCAACTATAAATGGATACAAAGTAATCCTTTCTTATGAGCGAGTTGATGCTAAAGAAAATGATAGAATTTTAGATAGATGGCGAGATCAACCAATTGTCGATTTAGTTCAACTTATTGACTAGGCTTACTGATTAAATACCAACTATATAGATAATTTAATGCTATATCAATCCTAAATCATCCTGGGTGATTTTAACTACTTAGTAATTATAACTGCTCATAGTTTGGTCCTTAATGACTATAATTAAGCAAATACGTGATTGGCTGTATGTTGATGATCATGTAAGAGCTTTATTACATGTTGCACTAACTGGTAAGGTTGGTGAAACATATAATATTGGTGGACATAATGAATTTCAAAATATTGATGTTGTTAAAATTGTATGTGGTATCTTAGATGAATTAGTGCCAAATAAGATTGATGGCATTGAAAAAAATGAACAGCTTATTCCCTATGTAGGTGATAGAGCTGGACATGATGAAAGGTATGCTATTAATGCAACTAAAATAGCTAATGAATTGAATTGGATTCCTGATGAAATATTTGAAATGGGCATTAAGAAAACTATTCATTGGTATTTGAATAATCAAGCCTGGAGCGAGGATGTTCGAGATGGAAGTTATCAAAGTGAAAGATTAGGGATAGTTAAATCATGAAAGGAATTATTCTAGCAGGCGGTTCAGGTACGCGACTATATCCTATTACCAAAGCTGTTTCAAAGCAGTTGCTACCTATTTACGATAAACCTATGGTGTATTACCCTTTATCAGTATTAATGTTAGCTGGTATAAATGATATCTTGATTATTACAACCCCAGAAGCCCAAGAAAGTTTTATTCGTATGCTAGGTAATGGGTCAGACTTTGGTGTTAATTTAACTTACAAAAACCAGCCTAGCCCAGATGGACTAGCACAAGCCTTTATTATTGGAGAGGACTTTATTGGAGAAGATAGTGTTTGTTTAGTCTTGGGCGATAATATATTTTGGGGACAAGGTTTTACTCCTATTTTAAAAAATGCTGCTAGTCAAAATAGTGGTGCATGTATATTTGGTTATCAAGTCCGAGATCCAGAAAATTTTGGAGTAGTGGCATTTGATAAAAATCAAAAAGCAATTAGTCTTGAAGAGAAACCTAACAAGCCACAATCTAACTTTGCAGTTACAGGTTTGTATTTCTATGACAATGATGTCGTAGAAATGGCTAAAAAAGTAAAGCCTTCCCTTAGGGGGGAGCTAGAAATAACAACTCTTAATAACATGTATATGGAGCGTGGAGATCTTAAAGTCGAGTTACTTGGTCGAGGCTTTGCGTGGTTAGATACTGGCACACATGAAAGTCTTTTAGAGGCAGCGAAGTTTGTAGAAACCATTGAAAGGCGCCAAGGTTATAAAATTGCTTGTTTAGAGGAAATCGCTTGGAATAATGGTTGGTTAACTGATAAGCAGGTCTTACATACTGCAAAAGCACTATCTAAAAATAGTTATGGACAATACTTACTAAGTTTAATCAATGATTAATGTAACTAAAGCATACTTACCAAATAAAGAGAAATATCAAAAATATGTTGATGAAATATATCAAAGTGGTTGGCTTACAAATTATGGTCCGTTAGTTCAAAAGCTTGAAAAAAGACTTGCAGAATATCTAAGAGTAAAAAATATAGTTTTGGTATCAAATGGAACTTCGGCACTAGAAATAGCTTACAGAGCTCTTGATCTTAAAGGAGAAGTTATAACTACACCTTTTAGTTTTGTAGCGACGACAAGTTCTCTTTTAATGAGTCAGCTATCACCAATATTTGCAGATATTGATAAAAAAACATTTAATTTAGACCCAAAAAACATAGAACGACTTATTACAAAAAACACATCTGCAATAGTTCCAGTGCATTCATTTGGAAATGCTTGCGAAATTGAGGAGATAGAGGAAATAGCTGGTAAGCACAATCTAAAAGTTATTTATGATGCGGCTCATGCTTTTGATGTGTTGTATAAAGGTAAATCAGTATTAAATTATGGAGATGTGTCAACTCTGAGTTTTCATGCAACTAAACTTTTTCATACTATAGAAGGAGGGGCTTTAATCATTGATAATGATGAGGTAGCTCAAAATGCTCGATATTTAATAAATTTTGGTATAAGAAATCAAGAGGACATACCATATCCTGGAACAAATGCCAAAATGAATGAATTTGAAGCAGCGATGGGGCTATGTATTCTTGATGATATAGAGCAGATAAAGCAAAAAAGAAAAATAGTTTCAGATATTTATAAGCACGAGCTAAGAGGCTTGGTTAAATTTCAAGAAAAAAATAAAAATGCAACTGAAAATTATAGTTATTGCCCAGTAGTTTTTAAAAATGAAGAGCAACTTTTAAGAGTTCAAAAAGCCTTAAATGAACGACAAATATTTCCAAGAAGGTATTTCTATCCATCTCTTGACACCTTGGAATATATAAAGCCAAAACAAAAAATGCAAATATCAAGAGATATCTCAAAGAGAATACTTTGTTTACCAATTTATGTGAACCTTGAAAGAGATGACCAACAATTGATAATTGGCGTCACTAAGAGAAATTTATAATAAACTTAACAATAATTAAATGATCCAAGAACTCTGGAAACACTTAACTAAACAACGTAGGAAGCAATTTTTTCTGCTGTTAATATTGATGATTATAGCTTCTATAATGGAGGTCATAAGTATTGGTGCTGTAGTGCCATTTCTAGGTGCATTAACTTCACCTGAGAAAATTTACGAGCATCACCTTGCTCAACCTTTGATTCAAATCTTAGAGTTAACAGAGCCTAGTCAACTATTATTACCTTTAACTATCATCTTTGTTGTTACAACATTAGTTGCTGCATCAGTCCGTTTGCTTACGCTATATGCATCAACACGATTATCCTATGCTGCTGGCGCAGATCTTAGTATTGATATTTACAGACGAACTTTATATCAAGACTATTCAATTCATATGTCACGTAACAGCAGTGAAATTATAAATAGTATTATTACCAAAACAAATACTGTTATAGGTGGAATTTTATCACCTTCACTGACTTTTATTAGTTCACTTATTATTATGATTGGTATTATTATTGTAATTTTTACTATCAATGCGCAGGTAGCTATAATTTCATTTACTATCTTCCCCTTTCTTTATTGGCTAATTACCTTTTCCACTAAAAAATCTCTACAAAAAAATAGCGAATTAATAGCTGATCAATCTACGCAAATGGTTAAATATTTGCAAGAAGGTTTAGGTGGAATACGCGATGTTTTAGTTGATGGAACACAAGAATTTTTTTGCAAACTATATCGTAAGTCTGATGTAATAATGCGAAGAGCCTCAGGAGATAATATTTTTATTGGGTCTAGCCCTCGTTATCTAATGGAAGCAATTGGTATGATTTTAATAGCAATTCTGGCATATTCTTTAACCCTTAAAGAGGGTGGTTTCTTGGTAGCTATTCCTATATTAGGAGTACTTGCCGTTGGAGCACAGAAATTACTACCTTTATTGCAACAAGTGTATCTTTGTTATAGTACGATTAAAGGGTCAAAATCTTCTTTTGCTGATGTATTAGATTTATTAAACCAGCCTTTACCAAGTATTTCTAATCAGAATATTAAAGATCTAATTCCCTTTAAAAAAGAAATTGTTTTTAAGAATTTAAGCTTTAGATATACAAAAAATACTCCATGGGTATTAAGAAATGTAAATCTCAGATTTAAAAAAGGCGACATAATTGGCTTTATTGGAGTTACAGGTGCAGGTAAAAGCACACTACTAGATATACTAATGGGACTATTGACTCCTTCATCAGGTGAACTTCTAGTCGATGGTATTTCCATCACACCAAAAAATAGAAGATCCTGGCAGGCACATATTTCTCATGTTCCACAAAGTATCTATCTTACTGATAGCACAATTCAAGAAAACATTGCTTTTGGTATTGAATCAGAGCAAATAAAAGACCATAAAGTTGTTGAAGCAGCTGACAATGCTCAAGTTGCAGAAATGATTAACAATTTAAAAAATAAATATAAAGCTTTTGTTGGCGAGCAGGGTGTCCAACTATCTGGAGGGCAAAGGCAGAGAATTGGTATAGCCCGTGCATTGTATAAAGACAGTAACGTGTTAATTTTTGATGAAGCTACTAGTGCTCTAGACAATCAGACAGAGCAGAAAATAATGCAACAAATCGATCTAATGAAACGCAATAAAACTATATTCATTATTGCGCATAGGGTTACAACATTAAAGGAGTGTGACAGCATAATCAGAATAAATGCTGATTATACGATTGATCAATTGAATTATAATCAAATAGAGCTTAGTAAATAATGCAAAAAAAAGCGATCGTATATACATCAGCTTCTTTAAATGGATCTATGCTTCTCACCTCTATTGATTGTGCTTTATGGCTTCACAAATCAGATGGTTATAAAAAAGTAACTATTAATTGTATTTCAGGTTATGGCATATTTAATTTTTTCAACGTTCTTATGCGTTTTAAGAATTTATTTGAATATTTAACTAAAAGTAAATTCAAAAAGTTGAGGGATACCATAGTTATTTCAAATAACTATAGCTCTGTTAACTTTAAAAAAAATAAACATTCTGAAATGGCAAATTTTGCTCTTGGAAAATTAGACCAAACATATCTTACAATTGGCGATTTGGAGATCCAATTTGTGAGAATTAAATTAAATGAAAAAAGATTAGTTCTGAGTTCTATATCTCTAATTTATAAAGTTATATTAGATTATTTTAAATATTTTAGAAGGTCTGCTCTTAAACGAAAAGGCTATCTAGAATACAAAGTGGCTAATATTAACTGTGGTTTAAATATTCTGTCAGAAGCTCTAAGGGCTGATTCAAAATCCTGCGGTAGTATATTTAAGGCTAGACTTGCCATTCTTTCCACCCTTTATAAATTGAATTGTTCTTTTATCGCATACAAACAGATTACTTTGCCAAAAGGGTATGCTGCTTTTACATTTGGCCCTGATCAAGAATATATTTATGGATTTTTTTCTAGATTTATGTCTAATCTGGGTGCATATTTTATCGACACATCAGGTAGTCATAGTCCTTATATTAAACGTAAACTTGAAGGGAGGGGTTATGATCGATTAAAGATTTCTCCAAGAGGTGGGAAGATTACACAAGTGGAGAAAGAAAAAGTTTCTGATTACTATAAAAGGAGAATATCAAAACCTTGGGAGGTATTCAGTTACGCAGATTATTTTGAGAAAACACAACCAATAAACCTTGAGGGAGTTAGTGTTATTGTCTATTTACATAGCTTCACTGATGGTCAGTTTCTGTTTGGTTATGATGGTTATCATGATTTAATGGATTGGTCCATCTCCACTATATCTTTACTTAATTCAAATAAACATGTGTCAAGAGTTATTATCAAGCCACATCCTGGGGTTGATCCTACTTATCATCCTGGAGATGCTATTGCAAATAAATATTTAGATTCTCAATTTTCAACCCTTGATAAAGTTCAGTGGGCTGATTATCATTTCGACGTTGACCACATTAATAGTTCTGGGATAGTTGTGGGCATTTCTCATCATGGAAGTGTTGCTGAGGAGTTAGTATTTAATAAAATTCCTGTCATTGCTTCTACTCACTCTTCATGGGGTAACGAGTATAAATTTGGATTCTGCTGGGATGATCTAGAAGATTATGAGTCCTTAATTTCAACTGACGCGATCACGCGCCTTGTGGTGACTAAAAAACAGATTGATGAACTTTATCGTTATGCGATGGATGGCTATTGTTCTGTTGATGAGTCTTATTTTTTTGACGTTACTTCCACCTGGATGGACATGCTCAAAATATATGGAGTAGAGAAACATCATGAGTTTGGAGAAAATATGGAGCAAATAAAGCTTTTAGTTAGTCGATTAGACCCTGAGGACGAAAAATGGTATGAATATATCAATACCAGGTTGTTGCGCATTAATTTATTAAAAGAAGTTCGCGAGAATGCAGGTGAAAAAGTCTAAATGAATATTGCACTTATAATTAACAATTATAATTATCAAGGTGGGGGGCAGGTTACTGCTAATTTAGCTGAGCATTTTCAATCCTTGGGGTACGATATTGATATTATTGCTATTCGATGCAGGAAGGGAGACCAAGAGAGTCGGCCAAGTCATTTTTCTAATACTTTGGATCTATATGCCTCTGGTTTATTTTCTGCTGTGTTTAAATTAATAAATATTTTTCGCCATTCTCGCTATGATGTCTGTGTATCTTTAGGTGATTATGCTAATCTTTCTGCTGGCTTAGCTAAGTTTTTGAGTCGAAGTTCTATTCGAATTATAGGTTCAGAGCATTTTGCGAAATCTGTACTTATTGGGGATTATGCTAAGCCCATCATGAGACTATCTTTACCTCTATTTCGACTCGCCTATGCCCAGTTAAATGGATTGGTGTTTGTATCTGAAAGGTTAAGAGAGGAGTTTTTGATAAAAAATTCTTGGCACTCATCGAGATGCGTTAAAATTTTTAATCCCATTCGTTCAGTTAAAAAAAAAGTTAAAGGACTTGTAAAGCATGAAAATTTTTCAGGTGTTACTTTCTTGGGTGTTGGGGTTTTGGAGTCAAGAAAGAGATGGGATTTACTTCTAGAAGCCTTTTCAATAGTTGCGAATTCTAATGATAAGCTATTATTTGCAGGTACTGGCCAACTTAAGGATGAACTAGAAAGTTTAGCTGTAGAGTTAGGAGTTGAATCTCAGGTTTGTTTTTTAGGTTATGTTGACAAGATTGATTCGTTAATGAGAAAATCAGATGTTTTAGTTTTAACATCAGATTCAGAAGCATTTGGTATGGTTTTAGCTGAAGGTTTAGCAGTTGGACTTCAGGTGGTAAGTACTAATTCTTTTTCTGGTCCAGCTGAAGTTCTAGGAAATGGTCGTTATGGGTTCTTAGCGGAAGTTGATAGTGTCGATTCGATTGCCTCTGCAATGAGATCTGCTATTACATCCCCAATACCCTTAGAAGTAATTAATGAGGGAGCATCTAGATTCTCAGTGGACTATGCTGTCAATAACTACCTTGAATTTATAACAGCTGTTATAGCTTCTGATGGCGGGCTGAATGATGCCATATAAAGTAGTTCGTTTCAGGATTGGTGGAAAAGATAGTGGTGCTAGCCAATACGAACGTCAGATTGATAATGCTCTAGGAAGAGAGTCAGATGAATATTCATATATTGTAAAAGATATTGAAAGTTATAAATTTTTACCCCGATTTTTAGCTCTTATTCTCTTTTGGCTTCGTGCGCAGTGTATGTTGCTTTTTGGGCGCGTTGACATTGTTATTGTATCGCCTGATATTATGCTTATATACCCTACATATGTTTCTATAATTTGTATTTCACACCACTATGATCCATCTGTTATTAAGGGAATACGCCTTATATATGTGAAAATATCAAATTGGCTTTTTATTTCGCAGAGTTCTCGAGTGGATGTGGTTGTCACTTGTTCGAAATATTGGAGTTCGTACTATGAAGCAAAAGGTTTTCGAGTTGTTACAACAATCTATTGTGGTTTTGATGTTAAAGCAATGGATCATTCTTTAGTTTCACTAGATAATAGTTTGGTGTTAAATCGATTCAATTTAATTAGGAAGGAATACTTGCATTTAGGTAGTTTTGGCCCTGGAAAAGGCCAAAAAATTGCTATCCAAGCACTTAAGGGGCTTGAATTTCCGATGATTGCAACAAGTTCTGCTAAAGGTGTATTTATGAATAATTTGCAAGATATCCAGTACGTAAATGCAAGTTTTAACGAATATAATATATTACTGAAAAATGCTAAGGCAGTGATATGTATGTCAGAGTTTGAAGAGGGCTGGTGTCGAGTGCTTCATGAGGCTGCTATTCATGGTACCCCAATTCTTGGGTCAGGTCTAGGTGGGATGAATGAGTTACTTGAGATAGGTGGTTTTATACCTTCTTCAGTAGACACATTGATTGATGATTTGGATTTTAGAACTAGTGAAGATTCTCTGTCCCGAGAAAAGGTTGAATCATACAGAACATTCACTTTAGATAGTTTCTACGATGGGTGGCGTTGCTGTGTCGGAGATTTAATGGAGTCACAAGTAAAAAATGTATAAAAATTATCAGTCTCAATTTACGGTGTTACTTGGGATAACAATATGTTTTATTTATAGTCTGGCATTTAACATAGGTTTTTATGGGTATGCTGTTGATTACTGGGTAATCTATCATAAGCCAAATTTAAATTGGGCTAATTCTATATTTGATGTTCTAGGATGGCATATTGCAACACTAAGTGTTTTCAATGTACATATTGGAGTTTTTGTTACATCACTTCTCTTATCCGTATCATCTTTTTTATTGGTTATCAAATCAAATATTCCCAAGAACAGCTTGTTTGTTATCTTAGGCTTTATTCTGTTACTCCATACTTGGCCGATACTTATGCCGGCAACTAATGGTATGAGGCAAGGCATTATGATGTCATTCATTTTTCTTGCTTTGGTATCTTTAGGTTCAAATAAAATTCTAACGCTTACTTCTCTTTTATTGGTTGTATTTACACATAATAGTGGTATATTTTTTGCAGCTTTATTTTTAGGTGTGTGGATATTTGTTAATTTTTATAAAAAAAACCGATATCTATTAGTTGCTACTGTGGTGGCTGGTAGTCTATTTATTTGCGGTAGTTTAATTTTACTTGATGAAGTGGTTGAAGGAGGAAGTAGAATTATAAATGGGGATTTTAGATATCCGTTTTTAGTTATAAATTCTTCCGTAGCAATATTTTTGTTATATAAAGCCCCAACTAATTTTTTATCATTATATGTCTTTTATTTAAATTCTTTTTTTCCAGTTTTTTTGTTTCTTGGCTTTAACTGGGAGTATGAGAGATTAAATCAGATAATCTTGGTGCCAACTATCTTGGTTGTAGCCTCTTATTTTAAATATTCACAAAGAGCCGCCCTTATGTGTTTTATATTTTTTCTACTTTTTCTTTTAACTATTTACACAGGAATGTTCTCAGCTTTAACAACTGAACGGCCAGTTTTTTATTAATGCACTAGGTGTATAGGTTGTGTATGAGTGCAGTGATGATTTATAGTTTATAATTTATAATTTATACATTAAATCTAGCTCTTGATCAGATGGTGACTTCGTTAAGATGTTGAAGGTTTTTTAAATTTTTTGCAGTTTTAAACTTTAAAAAAAGTTGTTAATTTAAGATGTTTGAGTTAATTTTTTATAAATATAAATATAAATGAATAATAAAAAAATATGCATAGTTGGATTAGGATATGTGGGCCTTCCATTAGCAGTTGCTTTTGCTGAAAAGTTTCAAGTAATTGGTTTTGATATAAGTCGGTCTCGTATTCATGAGTTAGAAAATGGGCATGATAGGACTTTTGAAGTTGATGACAATTTATTAGATTCAGTAAAAAAAAATATTACTTATACATCTTCTATTCTTGATTCAAAAGATTCTAATATTTATATTGTTACTGTACCCACTCCAATTGATAAAAATAACCAGCCAGATCTATCCCCTTTAATCGAAGCATCAAATACAATTGGCGCAGTGCTAAGTAAAAACGATATTGTTATTTATGAGTCTACAGTTTACCCTGGTGTAACTGAAAATGTATGTGTGCCAAAGCTAGAAGAGTCATCAGGAATGAAATTCAATAGAGATTTTTATTGTGGCTACTCTCCAGAAAGAATCAACCCTGGAGATAAAGAGCGCACGATAACAAAAATTCTCAAAGTTACATCAGGATCAACTCCAGATATAGCTAGGCAGGTCGATAATCTCTATAGGGAAGTGATTATTGCAGGAACATACTTGGCATCAAGTATTAAAGTTGCTGAAGCTTCTAAAGTTATTGAAAATACCCAGCGTGATGTGAATATTGCACTAATTAATGAGCTTGCCCTTATTTTTGATCATATGGGCATTGATACGTGTGAAGTAATTGAAGCAGCATCCACTAAATGGAATTTTATCAAGTTAATGCCAGGCTTAGTAGGGGGGCATTGTATCGGAATTGATCCATATTACCTTACTTTTATAGCTAAAAAGTTTGGCCACAATCCAGACCTTATACTTGCAGCGAGAAAAATTAATAATAGTATGAGTAAATATATTGCCAACCAAACTATTAAAGAAATGATTAAAGCTGGAAAGATTATTAAAGATGCAGAGGTACTTATGCTTGGTGTTACTTTTAAAGAAGACTGTCCGGATATGCGAAATACCAAGGTAATAGATATTATTGAAGAGCTTAAAGACTTTGGCGCTAAGGTTGATGTTTATGACCCGTTGGTAAACAATGAGCTGGAAAAAAATTGGTATAAACATGGCATTATTGAGAATCCGCTTGATGAAGGTAAGAAGTATGATGCCATTGTTGTTGCGGTAAGTCATAAGCAGTTTAAGGCCTATACAAAAGATGACTATAAATTGCTATCTAATGGGGAAGGCGTGATTATAGATATTAAAAATATTGTTAATAATCCAACTTGGAGACTGTAAATATCATTTTTGAGACTGACAATTTAACAATATAATGAAAATCATATATCTTCATCAGTACTTTAATACTCCAGAAATGTCAGGGGGGGTGCGCTCTTACGATATAGCTAAGAGCCTTGTTGAAAATAATCATACAGTTGAAATGATAACAACCAACAGATCATTATCTAATAATAGTGGCTGGAAAATATCTAATGAGGATGGTATTAATGTCCATTGGTTTTCTTTATTTTATTCAAATAAGTTGAGTTTTTATAAAAGATTAATAGTTTTCTTTTCATTTGCCTATCATGCGTCTAAAAAAGGCTCAAAATTGCAAGGCGACGTTGTGTTTGCTTCAAGTACCCCGTTAACAATTGCTATTCCAGCACTTTATATTTCTTGGAAGAAATCAATACCCATGGTGTTTGAGGTGCGTGATTTATGGCCAGATGTACCAATTGCTGTTGGTATAATTAAAAATCCTATTACTAAGTATTTAGCTAAGTTATTAGAAAGTTATACTTATAAAAAATCTAAAGCAGTTATTGCACTATCTGATGGAATGAAGGATGGAATTATTCAAGCTGGTTGTGAAAAAAATAAAGTTGTTGTCATTCCTAATTTTAGTAATAGAGAATTGTTTAGTACTAAAAATATAGGCAAAGGATTTCTTGCTGAGAGAGAATGGTTAAAAGACTCCCCATTACTAGTTTATGCAGGTGCATTTGGAATGATAAATGGAGTTGACTATTTGGTAGATATCGCTGAACAGTTAGCTCTATTGAATTCAGATATAAAAATATTATTAATAGGAGATGGCAGAGAATACAATAATATTACTCTCTATGCTAAGAAGAAGAAGGTTTTAAATAACAATTTATATATGGAGAGTAGTATCAATAAGTCACAATTGCCCCAACTATTAGCAGCAACTGACCTTGCAAGTAATATCGTTATTAATATTCCTGCAGTTTGGAATAATTCTGCTAATAAGTTCTTTGACGCACTTGCTTCAGGCACTCCTATCTTAATTAATGGAGGTGGCTGGCAAGCCGAATTAATAGAGAAATATGAGGCTGGTGTTGTTGTTTTTGGCCTAAATCTCCAGCAGGCCGCATTAAAAATAAATAATTTTTTATGTGATAAGGTAAAGCAGCATAATGCTTCAAAAAATGCACATATAATTGCTGAGAAGTATTTTGATAAAAATGATTTAGTTAAAAAAATAGAGCTCACTCTATTACTATCAATAAATAATAAAGATATAAACTTTTCTACGTTGGATTTAAAGTGATCTTTAACTATATTTTTAAGCACTTTGGATGATTAAAATTGATTTATTTTATAATT
>Ga0075444_10001879_pt1 | contig 12860 bp, 11 predicted proteins | sample CoawatmetaG01DNA_FD_76836 | JGI IMG/M metagenome (GOLD analysis project Ga0075444, IMG submission 76836) | Marine microbial communities from the West Antarctic Peninsula - Coastal water metaG017-DNA | ecosystem: Environmental > Aquatic > Marine > Coastal | place: Atlantic Ocean: West Antarctic... | reverse complement strand
TCACGTCCTCGTCGCGGATGCGGACGTTGCGCAGCCCCTGCGCCTCGACGGCCGCCAGCAGCTTGACCACGCCGTTGACGAAGGGCTCGGCACCGATGATGCCGATATCCGGCCGCGCGGCCGCCTGGGCGGCGAGGTGCTCGCCGCCGCCGAAGCCGATCTCCAGCCAGAGCGCCTCGGGCGGCGCCGGCATGGCCGGGAACAGCGCGCGCGGATCGAGGATCGCCTCGCCCGGCGGCAGGTCGACCCGCAGGGCCGGCAGCAATTCGGCGAGCCGGCGCTCCTGCTGCCCGCGCAGGCGCTTGCCCTTGCGCCGCCCGAAGAAGGCGCGCTCCGGCTCCTCGGCCGGGTGCTCGGGGCGTCCAGGGGTGTCGGTGTCCACCGGCTCAGTCTACCTCGGAGATGCGACGCGGCCCGCGTCCCGGCGGGCCACGCGGAGCGTCGGCGGGACGCCAACCGGGACACCGCGCCCGACGTGCCGCGACCTGATGCGCACGCGCGGCACCCGCGCGCGGGCGCCATCGCGTCGGACGCGCCGCGGCGCCCAGCGCCGGATGCCGGATCGCGGGCGCCGCTGGTTTCCGGAACGGAACCGGGCGGCGCTCAGCGCACCGCCCGCCCCGCGTTCACGTCGCCCCGGCGCGCCGCCGATCTCCGGCCAGCGCGTCGGCCCGGGGCCGCGCGGAGGCCGCCCTCAGGCCAGCGCCGACTTCAGCTTGCCGGCGAGGTCGGTGCGCTCCCACGAGAAGCCGCCGTCGGCCTCGGGGGCGCGGCCGAAATGGCCGTAGGCCGAGGTGCGCGCGTAGATCGGCTTGTTCAGGCTGAGCGCCGTACGGATGCCGCGGGGCGACAGGTCCATGGCGTCCATCAGCACGGCCTCGAGCTTGGCCTCGTCGACCGTGCCGGTGCCGTGCAGGTCCACGTAGATCGAGAGTGGCTTCGAGACGCCGATCGCGTAGGCGAGCTGGATCGTGGCGCGGCTGGCGAGGCCCGCGGCCACCACGTTCTTGGCGAGGTAGCGCGCCGCGTAGGCCGCCGAGCGGTCGACCTTCGTCGGGTCCTTGCCGGAGAACGCGCCGCCGCCGTGCGGGGCCGCGCCGCCGTAGGTGTCGACGATGATCTTGCGGCCGGTGAGGCCGGCATCGCCGTCCGGGCCGCCGATCACGAACTTGCCGGTCGGGTTCACGTGCCAGACCGTGCCCTCGTTGACCCAGCCCTGCGGCAGCGCCTTCAGGATGTAGGGCTCGACGATGGCGCGCACGTCCGCGGAGTCGAGGGACTCGTCGAGGTGCTGGGTCGACAGCACGATCTGGGTGACCTCGACCGGGCGGCCGTTCTCGTAGCGGACCGTGACCTGGCTCTTGGCGTCGGGGCCGAGCTTGGCGGCGTCGCCCTGCCTCGCCTTGCGGGCGTCGGCGAGGTCCTTGAGGATCTTGTGGGCGTAGAAGATCGGCGCCGGCATCAGCTCGGGCGTCTCGTCGGCGGCGTAGCCGAACATGATGCCCTGGTCGCCCGCGCCCTCGTCCTTGTTGCCGGCCGCGTCCACGCCCTGGGCGATGTCGGCCGACTGGGCGTGCAGGTGGATCGCGACGTCGTTGTTCTTCCAGTGGAAGCCCGACTGCTCGTAGCCGATGTCCTTCACGGCCTCGCGGGTCAGGGCCTCGAGGTCCTTGAAGGTCACCGAATCGGGTCCGCGCACCTCGCCGGCGATGACGATGCGGTTGGTCGTGGCGAGCGTCTCGACGCCGAGCCGCGCCTCCGGCATCGCCGCGAGGTAGGCGTCGACCACGGTGTCCGAGATCCTGTCGCAGACCTTGTCGGGGTGTCCCTCGGACACGGACTCGCTGGTGAACAGGTAGTTGGAACGCGGCATCGGACGGCCTCGGCTGCAGAGGTACGCCGTCGCGATCGCGGCGTTTGACCCTTCATGGGGCCGGGGTTCTCGCACCCGACCGGGAGGCGGTCAAGATGGAGGAACGAACGGATCCGCTATAACGGACGAAGCGACCGGAAGAACGATCGAACCGGCCCGCGGGGATCGCCGCCGGCTCAGCCGCCGAGCTTGCTCTCGAGCGCCCGGATCGCGTCGGCCACGTCGCGGCGCGCCTCCTCGGAGAAGTTCTCGGTGATGTGGCGGCCCACGACTTCCGCCAACCCCTTCAACCCGGCTTCCGACAGGGTGGACTGCTCGCGCTCGCTGAAGCCCGGGGCGATGAAGTCATCGTTCCGGGGCATTCCTTTGAAGAAGTAATCCATCGGCACGCCGGTCATCCGCGAGAAGATATCGAGATGGACGGCGCTGATCCGGTTGGTACCCTTCTCGTATTTCTGGAGCTGAGCTGCAGACATACCGAAGCTCTGCGCGACGCGGCGCTGTGTGAGCGATGCCTTCCGGCGCTGCTCGGCGATGCGTTGCCCGACATAGACGTCGCGCTGATCGGTCTTCTGGCCCGCCATGAAGTGCTCGTCCACCCCCCGCCATGAATCCTGGCGGCAAAGCTTAGCGCGGCCCTCGGTACTTGTCACCGGCAGGCGCCCGACGTGGTGGACGATTTGCTCACGGCTCTGCAACCGCGAGATCTGCGAGATGAGACAACTTGGTGTCCCCGGCAGGGCTCGAACCTGCGACCCCAGGTTTCATACCACTTCGGCTTTCGCCGCCGCGTCCCGAAGGTCCGCGTTCGTGGCCTGGACTATCCCTTCACCGTGGGCCGGATTGCATCCGACCGTTAGGTGCCGCCCGTCTAGTCTCTACACCTTCCCGCAGAACGCCGGGGCGCCGCGCGGGCTTGGCTCGGGATCGGCAGAGCATCGGACGGCGGCGCGTCGATGCCGGAAGCTTTCCCCGACTTTGAGCGGATCCGCCGCGCGGTTTCCCGGCGCGACGCCCAATTGAAGCTTCTAGGAAACCTGTGCTCTGTCCAGCTGAGCTACGGAGACGACCGCGCGCTCCATAGCATTCTCGCCGGCCGAGGCCAACCGCGCCTCTCCACCGGGCGCGGTGTCGGGGCCTGCGATCTCGGGGGAATCGATGCGCGGGAGCGCGGCGGTCATGCGGGCAGCCTCGCTGGCGGCCCTGATGGCGGCGTCGCTCGCCGCGGTGCCGATTCGTCCGGCACGCGCCGCGCCGGGGGCCGGCCCGTCCGACTGCGCGACCGGGCCGGCGCGCGACGAGGTCGTGGCCGGGATCGGGCCCCGGGGCGAGATCCGCCTGGTCTCGGGCCTCCGCGCGGTGTTGGACTCGCTGCGCTGGCCGGACGCGCCGGAGGCCGAAGCCGCGGCGCTGGCCTGGCTCGAGGCCCGGCGGGGCGCCCGCGTCACGGTGGTTCCCCGCGGGCAGCCCGACCGGTGGGATCGCGTGCGGGCCGATCTCCTGGCCGCGGAGGACGACGCGGACCTGGCGGGCGGCCTCATCGCGGCCGGGCTCGCCTACGCGGACGCGAACGAGGCCGATTCGCTCTGCCGGCCCGGCCTGCGCCTCGTGGAGGCGGCCGCCCGGGCGCGCGGGCTCGGTCTCTGGAGCGTCGCGCTCCCGGCGGCGCGGGACGGTCCGGCGCTCCGGGCGCGGGCCGGGCGCTTCGTCGTCGCGGAGGGCCGGATCCGCCACGTCGGCGAGCGCGGCGCGCGCACCTATCTCGATTTCGCGGCCCGCGGCACGGACGGCCTCACGGTGACGGTATCGAAACGCACTTGGCGAATGATGCGCGCCCGTGGTTTGAGTGCGGCCTCGCTCGAAGGCCGGCGCGTGCGGGTGCGCGGCCTCCTGGAGGTCCGGCGCGGCCCGACCCTGGAGGTCGCCCTCGACGGGCTCGAGACGCTCGGGGAGACGGACCGGCCGGAGGCCGATTCGGACGGGGAACGGGGATTGCGGCGCTGATCGCGATGGGCGGGATCACGGGGCACATCATCGCGGGGCGGACCCGCGCGGCGGGCCGGCGCGCCCTCGGCGCGGCGGCGCTGGGCGGCCTCGCCCTGCTGCTCGGCGCCTGCGTCGCCGACCAGACCGAGGCGACCGTGCGGCCGGCCGTGGTGCGGGTGCCCGCGGAGGCGCCGCGCACCACCGGCCGCGAGCGCGCCGCGGATGCCGACCACCTCAAGCTCGTGGCCTCCTTCGGGGGCGAGGCCCGGGCCCCCAACGTCACGCGGATGCTGACCGAGGTGACCGACCGCCTCGTGAAGGCGAGCGACCGGCCCGACCAGGCCTACACGGTGACGCTCCTCGACTCGCCGGTGGTCAACGCCTTCGCGCTGCCGAACGGGCGGCTCTACGTCACCCGCGGCCTCGTGGCCCTGGCGAGCGACACCTCCGAGGTGGCGGCCGTGCTGGCCCACGAGATGGCCCACGTGACCCTCAACCACGCCACCGCCCGCAGCGAGCTCGAGCTGCGCTCGGCGCTCGTCAGCCGCGTCGTGGCCGACGTGCTGAACGACCCCGATACCGGCGCGCAGCTGCAGAGCCAGTCGCGCTTCGCGCTCGCCCGGTTCTCCCGCGAGCAGGAGCTGGAGGCCGACGCCACCGGCGTGCGCACCCTCGCCAAGGCCGGCTACGATCCGTTCGCGGCCGGGCGCTTCCTCGCCGCGCTCAACCGCTCGACGGGGCTGAAGTCCGGCAGCGCCGGCGCGCCCGACATGCTGGCGACCCACCCGGGCACGGCCGAGCGCATCAATCAGGTCACCCGGGCGGCCCGCCGCATCGGCGCGCCGGGCATCGGCACCGACGACCGCGCCGCCTACCTCGCGGCGGTGGACGGGCTCGCCTACGGCGACAACCCGCGCGACGGCGCGGTGCGCGGGCACCGCTTCATCCATCCCGGCCTCGGCATCGCCTTCGAGGTGCCGGAGGGCTTCACCCTGGAGAACACCCGCTCGGCGGTGCTCGGGACCACCCAGGACGGCGGCCGGCGCCTGCTGTTCGATCAGATCGAGGCGAAGGACGGCCAGCCCCTCGAGGCGGTGCTTAAGGCGAGCTGGAACGACGCCTTCGACCCGGCCGGCTTCGAGACCCGGGACGTCGCCGGCCACCCGGCGGCCTTCGCGCTGTCGCGGGGGAAGGAGTGGACCTTCCGCCTCGCGGCCATCCGGATCGGGGACTCGACCTACCGGATGATCATGGCCGCCAAGGGCGCCACCGACCCCGACCCGGCCTTCCGCCGCTGGACCGCGACCCTGGTCGCGGTCGCGCCCGACGAGGCGGTCCTGCGCCCCCTGCGGCTGCAGGTGGTCCAGGCCGCCTCGACCAGCGCCGAGGACCTCGCCCGCCGCATGGCGGTGCCCGACCGGGCGCTCGACCGGTTCCTCGTCCTCAACGGGCTGGAGCGGGGCGCCGCGCTGGTGCCGGGACGCGGCTACAAGATCGTCGTGGAATAGCCGCCCTGCGCGCCCGCGCCTTGTGCCGGCGCGGGGCCCGGACATCCTGCCCGCGTCGTTCAGGGAGAGCGCGGTGATTCGATTCTTCTACAATCTCAGCCCCAACCCCATGAAGGTCGCCCTCTGCCTCGAGGAGATGGGGCTGCCCTACGAGCCGGTGCCGGTCGATACCCGCAAGGGCGAGCAGTTCGATCCGGCCTACACGGCCGTCAATCCGAACGGGAAGGTGCCGGCGATCGTCGACGGCGACGTGACCGTGTTCGATTCGAACGCGATCCTGATGTACCTGGCGGGCAAGACCGGCCGGTTCCTGCCGGAGGGCGAGCCCGTCCGCGGCGAGATGCTGTCCTGGCTGATGTTCGTGGCGACCGGCATCGGGCCGTTCTCCGGCCAGTGCGTGCATTTCCGCCACTTCGCGCAGGACGGGGGTGCCTACGCCACCGAGCGCTACACCTTCGAGGCGCGCCGGCACTGGGGCATCCTCGACCAGCGCCTCGCCGACCGCACCTACGTGCTGGGCGACACCTACACGATCGTCGACATGGCGGTCTGGGGCTGGGCCCGGATGGTGCCCTTCATCCTCGGCGAGGGCGCCTTCGGGGACCTGCCCAACGTCAAGCGCCACCTCGACGCGCTCAACGCGCGGCCGGCCGCCCAGGCCGCCGAGGCGCTGAAGGGCCGCCACGCCTTCAAGGCGGAGATGGACGCCGAGGCGCGGAGCTTCATGTTCCGCGCCGTGCAGGGCGCCGCCTGACACCGCCGCGGACCGGTCCCGCGCCTCAGGGCGCGGGGGCGGTCACCGTGAGCATCGGCAGGGTGACGGAGAGCGTTCCGGCCGGTGCATGTCCGGTGCCGAGCCCGGTGCCGAGTGTCAGGCAGGCGCCGAGCCCGAGACAGAGGGCGAGACCGAGAAGCGAGGTCTCGAAGCCGCGATAAACCCATTCCATGACGGTCCCCTTTCGCGAGGCAACCGCATGATGCGCGCATCGCGTTAAGGGATCGGTGCGCCAGCGCGCATGATCTCACAGTCCGGAGGCGACGAGGGCCGCGCCCGCCGCGATCAGCGCGACCCCGGCCCAGGCGGCGAGGCTGAGGGTCTCGCCGAGCAGGGTGGCGCCGAGGATCGCCACCAGCACGACGCTGAGCTTGTCGAGCGGCGCGACGCGGGCGGCGTCGCCCAGCGACAGGGCGCGGAAGTAGCAGAGCCACGACGCCCCGGTGGCGAGCCCCGACAGGATGAGGAAGGCGAGGCTCCGGCCGGTGACCTGCGCGAGGCCGCCCGCCTGCCCGGAGACGACCACGATCGCGCCCGCGAAGACCAGGATGACCGCGGTGCGCACGAAGGTCGCGACGTCCGACGGCACGCCCGCGACCCCGACCTTGGCGAGGATCGCGGTCAGCGCCGCGAAGCCGGCGGCGGCGAGCGCCCAGAAGCGCCAGGATTCCAGCAGGGGGCTCACCGCGATCCCGTGTCGGTTCTCAGGGCAGCGCGCGGGCGCATCACCGTCCTCGCGCGCGGAGCGATTCAGCGCGGCGGAGCGCCCGCGTCCGACTCCTTGCCGAACCGTCAATGTTTCCTGTGAAACATTCGCCGCTCACAGGAGCTTGTCGACGGTGATCGGCAGGTCGCGCACCCGCCTGCCGGTGGCGTGGAAGACCGCGTTGGCGATCGCCGCCGCGGTGCCGACGATGCCGATCTCGCCGAGCCCCTTCACGCCCAGCGGGTTCGCCTTGTCCTCCTCCTCCACGAAGATCACGTCGATGTCGTAGATGTCGGCGTGGACGGGCACGTGGTACTCGCCGAGATTGTGGTTCATGAACCGGCCGATGCGGTGGTCGAGCATCGACTCCTCCTCGAGCGCCGAGCCGATCCCCATCACCACGCCGCCGAGGATCTGGCTGCGCGCCGTCTTCGGGTTCAGCACCTTGCCGGCCGCGATCGCCGAGACGATGCGGGTGACCCGGACCTGGCCCAGCTCCTCGTCGACCTTCACCTCGGCGAAGATCGCCGAGTGGGTGTAGGCTTCGTATTTCTGATTGAAGTCCTTGTCGGGCCCGGCCTCCTCGACGGCCTCGACCTTGTCGACGCCGGCCGCCTGCAGGACATCCACCAGCGCGACGCTGCGGCCCGGGTCGCCCGCGACCGCGATGCGGCCGTCCGCGAACACGGCCCGGTCGAAGTCGACGTTGGCGAGCGGCGAGTTCTCCATGGCGCGGGCGAGCTTGAACACCTGGGCGCCGACGTTGCGGCAGGCCTTCATCACGGCGGTGCCCGAGGAGGCGGCGGTCCACGAGCCGCCGGCGACCGGGGCCTCCGGCAGGCGGGTGTCGCCGAGCTTGGTCGTCACCGCGTCCATCGGCAGGCCGAGCGTGTCGGCCGCGATCTGCGTCAGGATCGTGTAGGTGCCGGTGCCGATGTCGCCGGTGGAGTTGCCGACGGTCAGGCGGCCGTCCGGCGTCAGGGTCGCGATGGCGCTCGACTGCATCATCATCGATTCCCAGATGCCGGTGGCCACGCCCCAGCCGACGAGTTCCCGGCCGTCGCGCATGGAGCGGGGCTCGGGGCTGCGCCTCGCCCAGCCAAACCGCTCGGCGCCCTGCCGGAAGCAGCTCTTCAGCTCCTTCGAGCCGAACGGCTTGCCCTCGGCGGTGGCGTCGGACTCGGCGTAGTTCTTCAGCCGCAGGTCGATCGGGTCGAGCCCGGTCGCGTAGGCGAGCTCGTCCATCGCGGTCTCGATCGCGAAGACGCCGGTCACCGCGCCGGGCGCGCGCATGTCGCCGGGCGTCGGCGTGTCGAGCTTCACCAGCCGGTAGCCGAGGGCGACGTTGTCGCACCGGTAGAGGACGCCCGACCAGTTGACGACGACCTCCTGGTAATCCTCGTACTGCGAGGTGCCCTGGACCGCGTCGTGGCGGAGGGCCGTCAGCGTCCCGTCCGGCTCGGCACCGAGCGCGATCGTCTGCAGCGCCTCGGACCGGTAGGTGAAGCTCCACAACTGGTCGCGGGTGAGGGTCACGCGCACGGAGCGCTTCAGCTCCTGGGCGGCCAGCATCGCCAGGAACAGCTGGTACTGCGGGCGCAGGCCCGAGCCGAAGCCGCCGCCGAGATAGGGGTTGAGCACCCGCACCTGATCGGGCTTCAGGCCGAAGACGTTGGTGAGGTACTGGTGGCTGTTCGAGACGCCCTGGATCTTGTCGTAGACCGTGTAGGTGCCGTCCTGCTCGACCACCACGGTGGAGGCGTGCGGCTCCATCGGGTTGTGGTGCTCGTCGGCGAGGCTGTAGGCGCCCTGCACGCGGACCGGCGCGCTGCCGAACGCCGTGTCGGCGTCGCCCCAGGGCTCCGGCGGCGGCTTGATGCCCGTGCGCTTGTAGGGCGGGTCGTAGGCGGTGCCGCGCAGGGCCTCCAGGTCGGTCCCGGGCTCCTCCATCGCGTAGCTCACGCGGACGAGGGACGCGGCGTAGCGCGCCGTCTCGAAATCCTCCGCCACCACCAGGGCGACCGGCTGACCGCTGAACACGATCAGGTCGTCGTAGAGGGCGCGGAACGGCGAGCCGGGGGGCGCCACCTGGTCCTGGAAGTTCTTGTCCCGCCACGCGGTGCGCGGCCGGTTCTCGTGGGTGAGCACCGTGAGGACGCCCGGCACCGCCTCGGCCTCGGCGGAGTCGATGCCGGTGATCCGGCCCTTGGCGATCGAACTCGACACCACGAAGCCGTAGGCGAGGTCGGGCGCGGCGAACTCGCCCGCGTACTTGGCGAGGCCGGTGACCTTGGCGGGCCCGTCGATGCGGCTGCGCGGGCTGCCGACGAAGGTGTCGCGGCCGGTGGAGCTGAAGGTCTGGGGGCTGGAGGTGTGGGTCATGGCGGGACCTACTGGATGCGCTTGTCGCTGAGCGACTGGGGCGTGCCGGCGGCGGCCTGCTCGAGGCCGCGCACAATGGCCCGCCGGGCGAGATCGATCTTGAAGCCGTTCTCCGACTGGGGCTTGGCCTCCGCGACGATCAGGTCGGCCGCGGCCTGGAAGCTCTCGCGGGTCGCGGGCTTGCCCTCCAGCAGGGCCTCGGCCTCGCGGTTGCGCCAGGGCTTGTGGGCGACGCCGCCGAGCGCCAGCCGGGCGGTCTTCACCCGGTCGCCGTCGAGCTCCAGGGCCGCCGCCACCGAGACCAGCGCGAAGGCGTAGGACAGCCGGTCGCGCAGCTTCAGGTAGGTGTAGTGCTGCGGGAAGCGGCTCTCCGGCAGGTCGACCGACACGATGATCTCGCCGGGGGCGAGGTTCGTGTCCGTCTCAGGAGAGGCCCCCGGCAGGCGGTGGAACTCGGAGAACGGGATCGCCCGGTCGCCCTGCGGCCCGCTCACCCGCACGGTGGCCTCCAGGGCGGCCAGCGCGATGCACATGTCGGAGGGGTGGGTGGCGATGCAGTGCTCGCTCGTCCCGAAGATCGCGTGGATGCGGTTCATCCCGCCGATCGCCGGGCAGCCGGAGCCCGGCGCGCGCTTGTTGCAGGGCGTGGCCACGTCGTAGAAATAGTAGCAGCGGGTCCGCTGAAGCAGGTTGCCGCCCGTGGAGGCGGCGTTGCGCAGCTGCGCCGAGGCGCCGGCCAGGATGGCGTTGCGCAGGAGCGGGTAGCGGGCCGCGACCTGATCGTCGTACGCCACCTTGGCGTTGGTCACGAGCGCCCCGATCCGGAGACCGTCCCCGTGCGCCTCGATCCGGTCGAGGGGCAGCTGGGTGATGTCGATCAGCCGGCCCGGCTTCTCGACCTCGTACTTCATCAGGTCGATCAGGTTGGTGCCGCCGGCGATGAAGCGCGCGCCGGCCCCGAAGGCCTGCACCGCCTCCGCCACCGTGCCGGCGCGGACGTAGTCGAAGCGGTTCATCGGGCGCCTCCCTGCATGACGTCCTCGATGGCGTCGACGATGTTGGTGTAGGCGCCGCAGCGGCAGATGTTGCCGCTCATCGCCTCGCGGATCTCGTCCCTTGTGCGGGCGTGGCCCTCGTTCATCAGGCCGACCGACGAGCAGAGCTGGCCCGGGGTGCAGTAGCCGCACTGGAAGGCGTCGTGCTCGATGAACGCCTCCTGGATCGGGTGAAGGGCGTTGCTGCCCGCCCGGTCGCCGAGGGCGGCGAGACCCTCGACCGTCGTGATCTCGGCGCCGTCCTTCATCACCGCCAGCGTCAGGCAGGAATTCACCCGGGTGCCGTTCACCAGCACCGTGCAGGCGCCGCACTGGCCGTGGTCGCAGCCCTTCTTGGTGCCGGTGAGGTCGAGCCGCTCGCGCAGCAGGTCGAGGAGGGTGGTCCACGGCGCGACCCGGAGTTCGCGCCGCTGCCCGTTGATCGTCAGCGTGATGCCGATCGGCGTGTCCGCCGACACCGGCGGCTGGGTCTCGAGTCGCATGATGTCGTCCACGGGCTGGGCCGGCCGGAGCCGGGCGGGAACGGATCGGCCGAAGCGGCAGCCGAGAGAGACGGGCGGGCGTCGGCCTGAGCTTTCGGTCGATAACCATTCCAATCTGCGCCTGTTCCGGCGCGCGCGCTCTCAACCCGTGAGCGATGGCGGCGCGCCGGCGGCCAGAAGTCCGTCCGCCGCACCGTCCGACGTTGCCGCCGCGGCCCCGCCTCGGCTAACCCTCGTGCGCGCGGAATTCCCGCAGAGTTCTCGCAGAGTCCACGCCGTACCCCGGAGCCCCCCGATGGCCGCGCTCGACGCGATCCTCAACGACATCGACACGGACCTGGAGAACGCCCTGGAGCGGCTGTTCGCCTTCCTGCGGATCCCGTCGATCTCCACCGATCCCGCCTATGCCGGCCCGTGCCGCGAGGCCGCCGCCTGGCTCGCCCAGGACCTGACCGCGCTCGGCTTCGAGACCTCCGTGGAGGAGACCTCGCTCCATCCGGTCGTGCTGGCGCACAAGCCGAAGCCCGGGGCGCCCCACGTCCTGTTCTACGGCCATTACGACGTGCAGCCCGTCGACCCGCTCGATCTCTGGACGACGCCGCCCTTCGAGCCGCGCATCGCCGAGGACGGCCGGGGCGGCAAGACGATCGTCGGGCGCGGCGCCTCCGACGACAAGGGTCAGGTGATGACCTTCGTGGAGGCCTGCCGGGCCACCATCGCCATGACCGGCGAGCTGCCCTGCGGCGTCACGATATTGATCGAGGGCGCCGAGGAGAGCGGCTCGCAGGGACTTCCCGAGTGGGTCGCGGCCAACCGCGAGAGACTCGGCTGCGACGTGGTCCTCGTCTGCGACACCGGCATGTGGGACCGGAAGACCCCGGCCATCACGTCGTCGCTGCGCGGGCTCGCCTATTTCGAGGTGAAGGTCACCTGCGCCGACCGCGACCTGCATTCGGGCTTCTTCGGCGGCGCCGCCCGCAACCCGATCCACGTGCTGGCCAAGATCATCGCCGACCTGCACGACGCGGACGGGCGCGTGACCATCCCGGGCTTCTACGAGGGCGTGCACGAGCGCCCGCCCGAGGTCCTGGAGCAGTGGCGCGGCCTCGGCCTGACGCCGGAGACGCTGCTCGGGCCGATCGGCCTCAAGGAGCCCGCGGGCGAGCGCGGCCGGATGCCGATCGAGCTGGTGCAGTCGCGCCCCTCCTGCGACGCCAACGGCATCGTCGGCGGCTATACCGGCGAGGGCACCAAGACGGTGATCGCCTCCACCGCCTCCGCCAAGGTCTCGTTCCGCCTCGTGGACGACCAGGACCCGAAGCGGCTCGCCGAGAGCTTCGAGGCCTTCGTGCGCGCGCGGGTGCCGGCGGACTGCCAGGTCGAGGTCATCACCTACAAGGGCTCGCGGGCGATCAGCCTGCCCTTCGACATGCCGCAGCTCGGGGCCGCCAAGGCGGCGCTGCAGGACGAGTGGGGGGTGCCCGCGGTCACCGTCGGCGCGGGCGGCTCGATCCCGATCGTCGGCGACTTCAAGCGGATCCTGGGGCGCGACACCCTGCTGATCGGCTTCGGGCTCGACGACGACCGGATCCACTCGCCCAACGAGAAGTACGACCTGACGAGCTTCCACAAGGGCACGCGCTCCTGGGCGCGGATCCTCGCGGCCCTGGGCCAGGGCTGAGCCCGGCGGAGGGCCGATCTCAGCGGGCGGGCGCCGCCCGCATCTTCCCGTCGATCCAGGCCCAGAGCGCCCGGACCTCCTCGGCGGCCTGGCTGCCGGGGGCGAATTCCGTGACGCCGAGCCCGGTCGCCAGGGCGTCCTGGTGGTCGACCCGGTGGATGATCCCGGGCTCGGCCAGGACGCCCAGGGCGCGGAGCTGCGCCGCGTAGGCGCTGGTGCGCGGCGAGGGCGGCGGCGGGCACTGGTTCAGCACCAGGGCCAGCCGCTCCCGCAGGCCGAGGCCGACGAGCGCCTGGAGCGTCGGCCGGGCGGCCACGATGTCGAGCCGCGAGGGGCGGACCGGCATCAGGACGAAATCGGCGTCCTTCAGCGCGGGCGCGAGGCCGGAGGCGCTGCCGGCGGTGTCGAGGAC
>Ga0075444_10001877_pt1 | contig 12861 bp, 8 predicted proteins | sample CoawatmetaG01DNA_FD_76836 | JGI IMG/M metagenome (GOLD analysis project Ga0075444, IMG submission 76836) | Marine microbial communities from the West Antarctic Peninsula - Coastal water metaG017-DNA | ecosystem: Environmental > Aquatic > Marine > Coastal | place: Atlantic Ocean: West Antarctic... | reverse complement strand
TTTTTATGGTCTCCAAAAACTCCGTTTTTATGGGGTACGAAAACCCCTTGAATTACTCTTAAATATGGTGGAGGATGTGAGATTCGACCAATCACCTATAGCCCTTCTATATAAAGATATATTAATTATTAGTGTAAGTTCTACTCACTAATCTACTCACAAATAATTAATTGTAAAAACGAAGTTTGGACTTTAGTCCAAGTTGATATACAATCTTAGGATGACTGATACAAAACTCAAAGATTATAGGTTGCTAGCAAAACTTTTTAGAACAGACCAATTTACTTCAAAGGATATGACAGAAAAATTTGATGCTAATCTCGAATTTAAAGATTGGTACTTTAAAAATTATATTGGAGTAGAAAAATTAAGGAAAATATGAAAAAACTACTCCTAATTGTATTGTTAACTCTTGGCTTAATAAGTTCTGTAGTTGCTGAAAATGATATTACCTATAACTCAGCCCTTTCAGCCTATTTAAACAATGATTATCAAAAAGCCTTTGGGGAATTTTTAGTTCTAGGCAAAACTGAAAATAAAAAGGCTCAAGGATGGTTAGGCTTTATGTATGAAAAAGGCAAAGGCGTAGACCAGGATTACAACCAAGCTATGATCTGGTATCAAATGGCTGCCGACCAAGGAGATAGTTTCGCTCAATACCAATTAGGCAAGATGTATAACAAAGGCAAAGGCGTAGACCAGGATTACAAACAAGCTATGATCTGGTATCAAATGGCTGCCAACCAAGGAGATAGTTATGCTCAAAATAGTTTAGGATGGATGTATCAAAAAGGTAATGGAGTTGTTCAGGATTACAAACAAGCTGTGATCTGGTATCAAAAGGCTGCAGATCAAGGAGATAGTTATGCTCAAGCTAATTTAGCCAATATGTATGAATATGGCAAAGGTGTAGACCAGGATTACAAACAAGCTGTGATCTGGTATCAAAAGGCAGCTGACCAAGGGCATACGTATGCTCAAACTTCTTTAGGCTATAGGTATGAAAAAGGTAGTGGCGTTGTCCAGGATTACAAACAAGCTGTGATCTGGTATCAAAAGGCTGCAGACCAAGGAGATAGTTTTGCTCAAACTGCTTTAGGCAAGATGCATGAATACGGCAAAGGCTTTACAAAGGATTACAAACAAGCTGTGATTTGGTATCAAAAGGCTGCAGACCAAGGAGATAGTTACGCTCAGTATTATTTAGGCAGGATGTATAAAAATGGCAGTGGCGTTACTAAGGATTTCGAACAAACTGTTGCCTGGTATCAAAAAGCTGCCGACCAAGGCCACATTAAAGCCAACCAAGAACTACCAGCCTTAGAGTTATTAATTAACCATAATAATAAGAAATCTTATAGTAGTTTTCTAAATTTTAATAAAAGTAAACCTAATAAAAGCTCTACAGTCAAGATTCCTTCAAATGCCTTTAAATCTGGCAACACTTGGTATTGTAAAAGTGGTTATGAAAAAACAGGAAATAACTGCTCAAAGATTGTTTCAAATTCAATTGTTATTGATAGCAAACCGCTAATTACAGATTATGCATTTGAACTGGAATTTTGGAAAAGCGTAAGAAAAATTGATAATCCAGATGAGTATCGAATCTATCTCGAAGAGTACCCAGAAGGTAAATTTGTAGCGCTAGCTAATAATAGGATAAAAGATGATGATGACTCTCTGTCGGATATTAACTATGGTGATTTTTATGCGCTGGTGATTGGTATTGACAAATATAGGCATATCGTGCCGCTATCTAACGCGGTCCATGATGCTGAGGATGTAGCATCTTTACTTCAATCTAAATATCAATTTAAAGTCAATTTATTAATAGATGCCACGCGGGAGGAAATTTTAAATGCTTTAAATGATCTCCGTATGACAATTAATAGTAAAGATAATATCCTGATTTATTATGCTGGACATGGCAAACTGGATGAAGATAATAATGAAGCCTACTGGCTACCCATAGATGCTAAAGCTAACAATAATGTTCACTGGATCTCCAATCATACGATTATAAGCTCTATAAAAGCTATGAAAGCTAAACACGTTATAGTGGTTGCAGATTCATGCTTCTCAGGGACTTTAACCCGAGGAGATATTAAAGATACAAGACCTGATTATCTTGAAGAAATCATTAAAAAGAAGTCACGTACTGTTTTAACTTCGGGGGGTGATGAGCCTGTTTCTGATGGTGGTGGCGGTAATAATTCTGTCTTTGCAGCAAGTTTTTTAAGTGTATTAAATGAAAACAAAGGGGTGCTTGAAGGCAGTCAATTGTTCACATCAATTCGACAACAAGTGGTGCCAAACTCAGAGCAAACTCCTAGGTATAACCACATCACCAAAGCCGGCCATGCTGGTGGGGATTTCTTGTTTGTAAGGCAGAGACTTGATTAAAACTATAACTAATATATTAATCGAAATTGTAACAATAATATTCGTAGTTAGCGTATTTATTGGTATTTATATTGGCTTAGAATATCTTGGCATTCTATGGCTTGTGATGGCGATATACTGGATATTTATTTTAATTATGTCACCTCTGTTATTAAAAGCTGCTTATATGTTTCTTAAAGACATTCATCAAAGCAATTTGGACGATATTGAAGAGCATCAATTAGAAGAGAAAACAGAGCAGAGTGGCATGAAAGATTTGATTAAATCTGCTTTAAAAAGAATCGCTGAACTAGTTCTATATAGTGCGCTCTTCTTTATTATGGTTTGGGGTATTTTATTTATTTTTGTACCAGCTGTGGAATTGCAAGACTTGCTAGTATTCTTGCGCGCTATTCCAGTAGTAATTATTGTTGGGCTTTTAATTGAAAAATTAGTTGCAACTATAAGGGATATGCTTCAAAAAAATAATTAAATGAAATAAATTTCATATGTTTTACGTTTAAGTAATTGAATAGTCATTTTTTGATACTCAAAAGACCTTTTAAAAACTTCGCAGGACAATCATGAAACTACTAAAAGTTTACAAAACTGATAAAGACTTGGTAATTAATACATCAGAGGGAAAGCGCTACTGCAGATTAACTAATTCTAGCTTTATGGATATAGAATTACTAGAAAATAAATGCCAGGAACTCATGGGTTTAGATATAAAGATTAGCGCTAAATGGGGGTACTCTAATGATTTTTTCTTTGGAGAAATCTGGGAAGATAATAACCAATTAGATAAACAAAAGTCTAAGACAACTCTTAAACCTTTTTTAGAAAAAGAGCGATCAGTTCAAAGAATTTTTGGCCCTCCAGGAACAGGCAAAACAACCACCTTAATGAAAATCATTAGAAAGAGCTTAAATAAAGGCGTTAAGCCGCATGAGATAGCATTTGTATCTTTTAGTAATGCAGCTACTAACGAAGGAAAGAATAGACTTCTTAAAGAATTTCCTCAATACAACTCGAACGACTTTATTAATTTTAAAACCCTACATAGCTTATCTGTTTCTCTTGGCTGTAGGCGTGGTAAAAAGTTTATGGATAGGAAATATATGATTGATTTTGATCAGACTATTGAAAGTAAAACAGTATGGAGAGAAAAGGCAATAGCTGAGTCAGTAATTGAGCGTGATGAGCATTTTTGCCTTACTTTACAGTCACTAGCCAATTCTAGAAAGTCGACAATTAAAGATCAATTTTTAAATGTTCTTGAAATTGATACAGACACGTCAAATGTCTATCAATTAGATAGATCTTTTAGAGTTAATAAATGGGCTATGCCAGTTAAACAAGATGGTGTTAATTATGATTTTTTACTTGCTCAAGAATGGTTGCGGTTATTTGAAGAATATAAAGAGAAAAATAATCTAATGGATTATGATGATATGATTAAAGCAATGATGTTGCCGGACTTTGATAAAAGTCAGATGCGATTTAAATTGTTTATTGTGGATGAAGCTCAAGACAATTCAGAAGCGCTATGGGATTTTGCAAAACTAGTTATTTCTGAATCCAAGGAGAGTGTTGTTGCTGGGGATGATGACCAAGCAATTATGGAACAATTTGGTGCAAGCCCTAAGGCTTTTTTAGATCTTAAAACCACTAAAAAAGATCTCGAACTTAATATTAGTTACCGATTACCCTTAGAGGTTAAAAAATCGCTTGATGAGGGCCCAGGGGCTGATTTAAAAAAAATTAAAGGCAGAAAGGAAAAGAAGTTTCGCATAGCGCCTAATGCTAGAAAAGGTTCTATCATATCAAAAATTATATCAATAGTTAAAGGTAAAAAATCTCAAGATAGATTTGGCTTGTTTAATCTTATTATGGAGCTTCGGGATGCTTCAATTGAGGGAGATTGGCTTATTATGGCCCCTACTAACCAGACTGTAGAGTTTATCTCAGGCGTACTTAATATGTATAGTATTGATCACTACTCAAAGAATAAGCCAATAACTTTAAAAGGCCAAAAGTCAGTAAATACGGATATTCGTGTTCAGACCATTCATACCTCAAAAGGTGCAGAAGCAGAAAATGTAGTGCTAGTTTTAAAATCACAAGGTGATTTTAAGATGTACACTAAAGGTAACGATGAATCAGCACGATTATCTTATGTTGCAGAAAGTAGAACTAAAAATAGGATGTACCATATCGGTTTTCATAAATTAGATGGTAAAACTATTGATGATGACTCAGATGAAGTATTTGAAACACCTAATGTATATGCTAACTGTGCTTTTTAAGAAACAATTAAGTTAATTCCATTTTAAAAATATATTTTTTAGATTATAGCTAGCTCCAGAAAAAACCTCTATAACTCAAGATTATCTTAAGTGCCGAGGACCATACACTACTACCTTCTAAAAAATCTACACTCCTCGTAACTATTAGTGGAGGCAATGAAAGCCAAATTAAAGCAGCAGTAATTGAAGACATGATAGCTGTTAATGCTTTGTACTTAGTTTTAACGTTATATATTAATGCCACCATCCTTTGCTTTAATGAGGGTTTAAAGTTATCAATTAGATCAATAATATGATTTGGAATTTCTTCGCTTTTATCACTCTGCATACTTCCATATTCTTGAGCATGTTTGATTTTTTTGCTTGATGTAGATGTAAAAACTTCAAGACGAACTTTTAGTTCATCATCATTAAGGACTTCAATTTCAATTTCCTTTACTAGGGCACTATCAAGCTCACCATCAGCAAATTTCATAAGTGTTAAATCATCATATTTCATAATTTTTCACCAATTAATTGTTTTTTTTGAGCCATTTCATATAATTTTTTTCTACATCTAAAAAGTCTATTTTCAACTGTTCCAATGGGCACAGACAATCGCTCACTCATTTCTTGGTACTCCCATCCTCCAGTAAATAGAAGGAGAATTTCTCTGCATTTACCATCCATCTTATTAATAGCGCTATAAAGTAAACTTTTCCTTTCATTATCATCTTCTTTATCTTGCTCCGTCGTAAATGATGAAGACAATAATTCTGAAGCTAAAGGGGACTCGGGCTTGTAAGTATCATCGAAACTGTCATCATTATCTTGATCTTGATTTTCATCTTTACGCTTAATATCATCATAACGAATAAATCTTTTCTTTCTTTTGAAAGGTTTTTCTCCTTTGGCTTCAGCTCGCTTTTTATCTTCACCTTTTAATTCGACTTTGGCACCTCTTCTATAATCATCGATAGTTATATTGAACATTATTGTTTTAAGCCAGCTTAGAAGGTATTCACCATTGAATTGATGCTGGTTTTGAAGCCCTTTAACTATTGTCATTTGAACAAGGTCGTCAGCCCCATAATCAATATCATCTTTACTAGCAACAAATATTGCATGCTTTTGAAGTTTTGGATATATTTCTTTTAAATTCTCTTTAAAGTCTTTCACAATATATATAACGTATTTAATGCTAAATTTATTTCAAATAATTTAGTACAAGTTTACAATGAACCATACTTAATTATTTTAAGATTTTCTTAAATGAAAAATATTCTCTTTTTTATCCTCCTGTTTATTTCACTTAATATTTTTGCATTAGATCGAGTAGCTCTTGTTATAGGAAATGCTGACTATCAAATCAATCCTCTTAAAAATCCAACTAATGACGCCATAGATATATCTATCTCGCTTAAAGACCTTGGATTTGAAGTAATTCTTATTGAAAATGCAAATAAATCAATGATGGAAGAGGCTTTAAATGAATTCAGCTCAAAAATGAAAGAAAGTGCTACTAGTCTATTCTTCTATTCAGGTCATGCTGTGCAAATGGGTTCAAAAAACTATTTACTACCTATTGGCTCTCAAAAGGCTATTAGTAAAGGCATGTCATCACTTAGTTACTTTCATCAGATACAACGTCTTAATAATGAGGCAATTAGTTCAGACTGGTTAATAAGTAATATAAAAGGAGGAAGTTCAAATCAAAACTTTATTTTTTTAGATGCCTGTCGCAATAACCCCCTCCCTGAAAATACGCTAGAGGGCTTATCCAAAATTACTATAGGTGACAAAGGTACTCTTATTTCATATGCTACAAGTCCTGGGAAATTGGCTAGTGATGGTAAGGGAAGAAACAGTCCTTATACAAAACAGCTACTTAAATCAATTAAGAACCCAAATCAAACTATTGAAAGTATGCTCAAAGAAGTAGGCTCTGCCGTATCTATTGAAACTGCTGGAGAACAATTGCCCTGGGTTGCTACAAACCTGTCAAGTAATTTTTGTTTTAATGATGTTGATGGTGGCTGCGCTAAAGTAGTTATTCCTATTTTAGACATACCCTTTCTTAAGGATTTATACAACATTAGCATCAAAGATTTAGAGAATGGTGATCACTATGTAGGTCAAATGATTAATGGCTTATTTAATGGCAAAGGCGTAATGACTTACAGTAATGGCTCAAAATATGAAGGTAATTTTTTTGATAATCAGAGACATGGAAATGGCACTATCACACAGCTTAATGGTAACAGTTTTGAAGGCAATTTTACAAATGGCATGAGAGATGGCAAAGGCACTTTAAGATGGATTAATGGTGCAATAATGGAGACTAACTGGAGTAAGGGTGAGCGCATTTATACTGATGCCTACTTTGATGGAGATTATAGGGAAGATTCGCCAAATGGATATGGTACATACTTCGCTGCAAGTGGAGAAAAGCACAGTGGTGTATGGGATTATGGAGTTCTTGAAGGCCTAGTTCGTATTACTTTTTATTCTGGCAATCTCTACAAAGGAGAATGGAAAAATTCAAACCCTCATGGTCAAGGTATTTTTATAAATATTTATGGTGAGCGCTTTGAAGGAGAATTTATAAATGGAACATTAGAGGGTAAGGCTTCAAGAACTTGGCCAAATGGTGATAGCTATTCAGGTGAATTTTTAAATGGAAGAATGCATGGATATGGTATTAAAAAATTTGAAAATGGTGACATCTATAAAGGTGAATTTGAAAATGACAAAATGCATGGTAACGGTAATAAACTCTTTAATAGTGGTGAAAGCTATGATGGTCAATGGAAGGATGGAAAACCAAATGGAATAGGAACCTCATCAAATATAGATGATCGCTACGATGGCGAGTTTCTTAATGGCCTCAAACATGGCCTTGGAACTGGCATAAAGTACGATGCTGGAAGCTATGAAGGCCAATGGAAGTATGATTATCGGAGCGGCAAAGGGTTAATGATTTGGAATTCTGGGATAAGCTATGACGGGTATTGGAAGGATAATCAATTTCATGGTCAAGGTTTAAGAATAGGGTTAGCTGAAAAAAAATATGATGGTCAATGGGAAGAAGGTGAAAAACATGGCTTTGGAATAAACATATTTTTTGATGGCTCAATCTACGAGGGTGATTATGAAAATGGCCTTAGAGATGGTCAAGGCATATTTACCCGTCCTAAAGATAGAATAGATGGAAGTGATTATATTGGTAAATGGAAAGATGACGAGAGAAATGGTCAAGGGATTGCATCTTGGTCTAATGGAGATAGGTATGAGGGCCAGTGGAAAAATGGAAAACAAAGTGGTCAAGGGATTATCATCAAAAAAAATGGTGTTACTTATGAAGGTGAATGGAAGAATGGTTTCTCCAATGGCGAAGGCATTCTTAATGGCTTATATGGCATTTATAAAGGGACTACTTTAAGAGGAAAAAAGCATGGCTATGGCGTCTTAATATTAAACAATGGGGATAGCTATGAAGGAGAATGGAAAAATGGTGATAAAAATGGCCAAGGTATTAAAATTTCAAAAAATGAAGGTCGATATGAAGGGGAATGGAAGAATGATAAATATGATGGCTATGGCTTTTTTGAGCCTTCGTTAGGAGGAAGTTATAAAGGTAAGTTAAAAGATGGACTACCCCATGGGCAAGGACTTTGGATTTTGCCTGATGGTGGAATAATGAAAGGTAATTTTAAATTTTCAAACCTACACGGTCAAGGATATATAACAGAAAGAGATGGCTCTAGCTATCAAGGACAGTTTATTGATGGAACAAGACATGGCCAAGGTATTGAATTGTCTATAAATGGAGATAAATATAATGGAGAATGGAAGAGCGGTTATAAAGATGGATTAGGCATCAAAACTAGTTCTGATGGCTGGCGACATGAGGGTTATTGGAAAAAAGGCAAAACAAATGGGGAAGGAATTACGACATGGAAAAATGGAGATGGAAGTCGTTATGAAGGAAACTATGTTGATGGTTTACGAAGCGGACAAGGACATTATTTATGGACTGATGGTGATTCTTATGTAGGTGAGTGGAAAAATAATAAAATGCATGGTAACGGAGTTTTTACATATAGTGATGGAACTATTGAAAAAGGAACTTTTGTAAATCATGAGTTTAAACCCAAAGATAGTGATGGATTTTCAAAAGTTATAGAAAATGACTTAATAATTGATCAGGGTGTTATCGGTATTGTTTTGGCCCCCAAAGATGACTATATTCAAGTACTCTGGCCATATGATGACGCGTCAGCATCCAAAGCAGGTATTTTATCTGGAGATATTATTTTAAAAATTGGTGTTCAAGATGTAAGTCTAATAAATTTTCAAGAAGCCCTTTTACTTATAAAAGGCCCTCCTGGAACTTCAGTAAACCTAACAATTGAAAGACCTGCTGACCCAACTAGAGAAATATCTTATATTGCTCCATTTGTTGTTGAGATAAATCGAGAAGTTTCGTTAAATCCTGAATCTTTATCATATTATGAAGGTGACCTTATAGACGGCTTAGCTAATGGACAAGGCATTGAAATATGGGCTGATGGAGTTAGATATAAAGGTCAATGGAAAGATGGAGAGGAGCATGGCCAAGGAGTTGTAACCTGGCCAGATGGCAAGGTCTATAAAGGTCAGTTTGAAAATGGCCTGATGAATGGGTATGGCAAAGAAATAGATGCCAATGGCTTTAATTATGAAGGTGAATGGAAAGATGCTAAAAAACAAGGTCAAGGTATTGAAACACTCCCAAGTGGTCTTGTCTATAACGGAGAATTTGTAAATAACCTTTGGCATGGTCAGGGAGAAATTACTTATTCTGATGGCGCCTTCTTCAAAGGAGAATTTAAGGAAGGACTTGAGCACGGCCAAGGCAAAATAACTTATGCTGATGGCTCTGGCTATGAAGGTGAGCACAAATATGGAAAACATTCCGGTTACGGTATCATTTTTTATTTAAATGATTATGCTATATATGATGGCGAGGTTTTAGATGGCCTAAAGCAGGGTCAAGGTGTAATGACATGGAGAAGTGGGTCAGAGTATAAAGGCGAATGGAAGGATAATCAGGAGCATGGACAGGGCAAAAAAACATTTCTATCTGGATATACTTATGATGGTCAATGGCAAAAAGGCATGATGCATGGTTATGGAGTCTATTTATATCCAGATGGAGCTAGATTCAGAGGTGAGTGGGAATATGGAAAACAATCAGGTAAAGGCCTAATGATAAATGCTGATGGTAGCTTCCATAAAGGCCAGTATAAAAATGGTAAAAGAAATGGTCAAGTTATTAGTAGGTGGCCAAGTGGTATGAGTATTGAAGGAATCTTTAAGGATGGTTTGCCTCATGGATATATTGTTGTGATTTGGCCAAGTGGTAATAGCTATGAAGGTAATTATGTAAATGGATATAGAAATGGTCAAGGAGTTAAAGTATGGACCAATGGAAGCCGTTACGAAGGAGAGTGGCTAAATAACAAACAACATGGCCAAGGAATCTCTACCTGGGCTGATGGACGTAAATATACTGGTGGACATAAAAATGATCGACTTACAGGTCAAGGAACAATGATTTATGCTGATGGCACTATTTATATAGGTCAATGGGAGTATGGAGGTATGCAAGGACTTGGGCAACTAACATATTTAGATGGTAGAACCTATTCTGGAGAATTTAAGAACAATAAAAGAAATGGTCATGGACTTGAGAAATGGCCTAATGGAGATAAATACGAAGGTGTGTATGATGATGGAGTGCCTCATGGAATTGGTGAAAAACAATGGGCTAATAAGAGACGCTTTAAAGGTGACTTCATAGATGGAGCAGCACATGGCAATGGCATTATGACTTGGCTTGATGGGTCTTACTATGAAGGCAAGGTTCAATATAATGAACCAGATGGGCAAGGAATTAAAAAACTACTTGATGGAACTATCTTTAGTGGTGAATGGAGTAATGGCAAAAAAAATGGCCTTTTCATTGCAACCCACTCTAATGGAGTCAAATCAAATGAAGTTTGGGAAAATGGCAAACTCTTATCTAATCAAATTTTAGATTAATCAAAGGAAGCTTTTAAAAAAAGTATATATTCATATATAAATATATGTTCTACATTTTTATTTCATTTTTTAAAAAAATAATGAAATAAATTTTAGTTCGTTTTCGTTAGAGAGTTTAAGAGCAATTAGTTTGTTCTTAAATTTTTTTACTAACGGAGAACGAAATGAACTTAATAAATCTAAATCAAACAGCAAGTCATTACATACTTACAATTCCAAATACTCTTGCAGAAAGAGCACAAAAAATACACCCATATGAGTGGGATTCGATCAACAATGTTTGGAAATATCCAAAAAATATATCTATTTATGATTCATTAATTAATGAATTTAATAAGGATATTGAAGAGATAAAAATAACTCCACCAAAATCTAATCAAGAAAGTCAAGAAAATCCCTTTGCAGAGAAAAATCGTATCATTGCTGAGCAACGCAAAAAGATTCAATATCTGGAGTCTCAGGTTGATCAAGGAGAATGTGAAATAGATCGATACATTTCAACAATAGTTAACTTAAATGAAAAAATTGATCAATTATTAAATAGTGACAAAGATGTAGAGAATGTTATAAGAAAAGTGGCAATGCAATGCGTAGGAGACAATCAAAGGTGTCTTAAAATTATTGAAGATATTGAATTCGATTTAACTCTTCCAATAGAGCTACCAAAAAAAGTAATAAATATCTTAAAGACAATAACTAAAACTCAAGATCAAAAAAATGATTTTGCTGATCTTATTGGTCAAAGTAGAAAACAAAACCTCTTATCTCAAGAAGCAATAGCTCTGCTTCACGTAATTCGAAAGCAAAGGAATATTTTTGCTCATAATTCACTTAATCCGAACACCAGGCTAATGAGAGTCATTTTTCTTCTAGCAGCGTTTTCACTTTTAGCTGAAGAAATAAAATTGGAGAATAAATAATGCAAGCTCATTCTAATAATTTTAAATATCCAATGGCATTTAGTTCGATGTTAACAAAATACGGAATACAAGTAGATGAACCAATTCGTATAAGCCTTAATCGCGGCAAAGCAATATTACATAATGAAGGGCAATTAAGTCAATATTTGTATTCTTATGGAAAAATGCATCACAGAAAGTTGCAATACGCCTATATAGAGTTATTTAAAGATCTAATAAGAAATCCTCAGTTTAATAATTCAGCTCAAATAGAGATAATAGACTACGGCTGCGGTCAAGGGATTGCAAGTTTTATCTTATTAAATGAGCTAAATTTTATTGAATTTCCAATTGAAAATATATCTAAAATAACTCTTATTGAGCCTAGTAAAGTAGCATTAGAAAGGGCTGATTTCTTTTTAAATAAATCAACAAAGATTGTTAAAATCAATAAATATTTAAATGACATTGATAATGGCGATATAAATACATCTGACAGTTCTATAAAAATTCACTTATTCTCGAATATACTAGACATGGCAGATGAAGATGAGCCTGGCAAGGATTTTAGTATATGCAGGCTAGCTAAAAATATTAGATCCTCCCAATCTAAAGATAATTATTTTGTTTGTGTTAGTGTTCGAAACGAAGAAAAGCTAGATGAATTTGCAGAGAATATTATGGAAGTTAAATTACAAAATATAGATTTTATATCGACAAATAATCAAAGTATTGAAAGAGACCATTATCGTTCATGGTGCAGAGTTCATAAGATTTTTAAAAAGAGTTTATAGATGAATAACGATTTATTTAATACCCCAGATGAAATGCCGCCTTTTGCTATGCCGTTAGGTAAGGAATATTCATGGAAATGGAATGAAATTTTAAATGGTTTCGACATAAAAGTTCCTAATGGAGAGCTGTTTTATTCTGAGAATTTCTTCAATGAAAAAATTTGTACAAGAAGCATTAACTATTTTTTAGAAAATAATGAAAATTTATCTCATGATACTAATTGGAGAGATTATTCTGAAAGCAATCTTCAAACAGTAAATTTTAAAAATATAAATTGGAGGCATGATAAGTTGTATAGGTTTGGGAGTGAAATATACTTACCACGTTACTCTGCCTGGTATGGCGATAGCGATAAACCTTACACTTATTCTGGATTAACATTGCAACCAAATAACTGGAATAAAGGATTG
>Ga0075444_10001876_pt1 | contig 12862 bp, 9 predicted proteins | sample CoawatmetaG01DNA_FD_76836 | JGI IMG/M metagenome (GOLD analysis project Ga0075444, IMG submission 76836) | Marine microbial communities from the West Antarctic Peninsula - Coastal water metaG017-DNA | ecosystem: Environmental > Aquatic > Marine > Coastal | place: Atlantic Ocean: West Antarctic... | reverse complement strand
TGTGGCACCAGCTCTGAGAGATCCTTCCCGCGTGCGTCGACTAGCAGGCGCATAGGATTAAGGGGTAAAAAGCGTTCAAGTTGAAGAGTGCTAGGGGCGACACAGTTAACAGTATAAAGCAGTTCCAATAGCATCGTGCCAGGCGCCACACCCTTCAGTTTAATGGTGCCGAGTGCGGCGTTACCTATCTCCGTTGAGTGCACTATGTCCATGGCCCCCTGAATCATGGGGTGTTCCCATGTCAGGAACTCTAAATCCTCGCGTATAAGCGCTTTTTCACGGCTAAAGGTAATCGTGGTACCATCTTCTTTGAGCCCCGGAAAATGACCAATTAGCATATTCTCGGAAGGACGCAGTATCAGCGTCTGCTCGGAGTGAAACTCCTGCTCTATCCCGAAGGTCTCACATAAAGCTTCGAGGTAGGGCTCCAGGGTATTATTGGCTTCAATAGAGACAATTTCATCAATCAGAGCTTTGGCGATAATGGGTTTGCATGAGTTGCGCTCCAGTAACTTATCGCGGCCTGCGCGCAACTCCTGTCGCGTCTTCGCAGTGAAAGCTTCACTGTCTGTTAGTAGCGTGTCAAAAGCGACGGTTCGTTGTTCTAATTCTGCTAAGAGGCGGTCCTGAAACATTTCAAAAATCATGTAACCGGCAGAGCAGCTGTCGCGAAACAAGTTGAGGCCTTGGTCATACCATTCGAACAGTGATTGCTGGGCCGTTTGCGCCAGATATGGCACATGAATATCGATATCACATTGCTGCCCGATGCGGTCGAGGCGCCCGATGCGTTGTTCGAGCAAGTCTGGGTTCATCGGCAAATCGAACAGTATGAGGTGATGAGAAAACTGGAAGTTGCGGCCTTCGCTCCCAATTTCTGAGCAGACAAGCGTCTGCGCTCCGCTTACCTCGTCGGCGAAATAGGCCGCGGCACGATCTCGTTCAATGATCGACAGGCCTTCATAAAAGGCTGAGGATCGTATGCCGGCACGCAGGTGCAAATGATGTTCGAGCGCAACGGCAGTGGACGCGTGCGCGCAGATGACCAGAACCTTGGCAGGTCGGAGCTGTTTAAGAGTTTTCTCCAGCCAGGTTACACGTGGGTCGAATGCAAGCCAGCTGTCGTCTAGATAGGGCGTTTCTGGATAAAGCCGTTCCTTAAGATCAACCTGCGCATGTGTGTACTGTTCGGGCGGCTCCAGTGGATATTGGTGGAGTATTCGCTGCGGGAAACCTGCAACCGCGGCGCGCGTGTTTCTGAATAAAACGCGCCCTGTGCCGTGTCGGTCTAGTATTTGTTCGATAATGTTAGAAGTGGATGCCTCCGTGTTTAGACCTGAGGGTAGGTCATCAACGACTTTCCCTGCCTCAAGCGCGTCGGCGAGTTCACTCCACTTGCGGTACTCTAATTCTTGTTCTTGAAATTTTTGTAAGTTATGAAAGCGCGATGGATCCAGCAAACGAAGGCGCGCGAAATGGCTGGCCTGGCCGGTTTGCTCAGGCGTAGCCGTGAGTAACAACAGCCCTTTTGTTTGTTGTGCTAGGGCTTCAACAAATGCATAGTCATCGTTTGTCGTGTCTTGTTCCCAACGCAGATGATGAGCTTCATCAATGACTATTAGGTCCCACTGCGAAGCCAGCGCCTCCATTCGCAATGCAGGTTGGGACACAAACAACTCTAGGTTGCTCAACACTAATTGCTCTGTCTCGAAGGGGTTGCCTTCGGTGATTTCTGCCAGACGCTCTGCGTCGAACAGAGAAAAATGCAAATTAAAGCGGCGTAGCATTTCCACTAGCCACTGGTGCAGAAGGCTGGGTGGCACTAACACGAGTATTCGCGAGGCCCGTCCCGTGAGCATCTGCTGCTGAATAATCATTCCTGCCTCAATAGTCTTTCCAAGGCCTACTTCGTCCGCCAGCAGCACACGTGGCGCGTGCCTTTGACCTACTTCATTAGCGATGTAAAGTTGGTGGGGCAAAAGGTTTGTGCGTGAGCCCATTAGGCCTCGCACAGTCGAGCGTTGTAGCGTGTCTGCATGCATAAAGGTTGCGAAGCGCAATGCAAATTCACTGTGCTTGTCGAAATGTCCATTCAGTAACCGTTGTTGTGGCGTGGTCAACTGGATAAATGCGTCGAGCTCCAACTCAGATACGGTCAATTGCTGCTCGTGGTGATCCGTGCCGCTATAGACTAATAGTCCATGGTGCTCTGTTACTTCGGTTACCAGCACTTCCACTTGATCAACCGTAGAAATATGGTCCCCCGCCTTAAAACGCAGCCGCGTAAGGGGGGCGTTCGCGATGGCGTAGGTGCGCTCCTCTTCAACGGCAGGAAAGGCGAGGGTCACCCTGCGCCCTTCGATATCGACAATGATACCAAGTCCTAATTGGGCGTCAGCATGACTTACCCAGCGTTGTCCGACAATATAGTCCATCAAAAAGTGTTGCCTGTGATTGTGCAGAGAGGGGAATTTTAAACGGCCACCAGCTTACCATTGAAAGTGTGCATAAGCTTGAGTCTAGTAATCCAGAATTTAACTCGGTGCTGCAGCTGTTGTTGCCTGTATCTCCTCGATGCCAGAGAAAAAAACCTCCAGACTATTGCGGTAGGCCTGTTGTAATAAATCTTCGATATCGACTTCCTTGATCGCGGCAAGGGTTTCAGCGATAAAAGGGAGATAATAAGGAGCGTTAGGTCTGCCCCGATAGGGGACAGGCGTTAGATATGGAGCATCTGTTTCTAGTAACAGCTGAGCCATCGGAGTGGCGGCGACAACTCGCCGCACGTTATCAGCACTGTTGAAGGTCGTAATGCCGTTAAAACCTAGCATAAAACCCTCTGCGAGACAGAATTCTGCCAGCGCCAGAGAGGAGGTAAAACTGTGTATTACGCCCTTTCGAGCGAGCGACGCACCGCAATTTTTTAGTATATCGCGCGTATCATCGTCTGCCTCTCGAGTATGGATGACGACCGGAAGATCAAGCTCTATAGCGGTTTGTAATTGCTGCTCAAAAACGCGACGTTGTACCGCGCGGTCTGCGTGGTCGTAGTAATAGTCCAGGCCGATTTCACCGACGGCAAGTATTTTGGCATGTGCTGCATTTTTACGAATGATGGCATCAATCTCAGGGGTGTAAGACTCTGCTTCGTGTGGATGGATTCCCTGGGTACCCCATATATCTGGGGAAGATCTGGTGAGCTTCATGACACTGTCTAGATTGTCGGCTGAGACAGCGATGGTGATGATCCGTTCGATTCCCACTTGACGAGATTTTTCAAGCGTAATTACTAGTTCCGTCTGCTCCAGATAGTCCAGGTGGCAATGGGTTTCTATGATGGGTGTTTTGAAGTGGGGGATATCGCGTCGCTTGGTCTTGCTCATGATTTGGGACTGCCTGATGTTATATGTTCATATGCTACATCTGCTGCTACCGAACGAAGGCTGAAGCATATCAGATGGGTATGTACCTCAAATGACGTTTCTATTTTGCGCTGTCTGAGCAGCGCTACCTGGCTTTCGGTAAGCTTTTTTCTGCCTAGGATTTTGATTTCTTAGGCGCAAGCTTTTTCACTGAAACGCTCGTCTTCTTTTTGGGTGTCGCTGTGACGCGGATTTTTTTCCTTGCGTTGATCGGATTCTTGGGCTTCGTCGCTATTTTTACTGACGGGTCCGCAGAGGCGCGAGCTTTTGACCGCAACTTTGGTGTTACCGCACCCATCGGCCTATTAGAAGCTTGTGCTCGCTTGGGCGATTGAATTTTGGCCTTGGCCGCAACTGCCGCCGTTTTGCGTCGGGCGGGCTCTAGCTTGGCAGCAGCGGCATAGAGCTCTTCATAGGCTGCAACTAGGCAGTCGTGGTAGAACTCAGGGTCAGGCATGATATCTCTATCTGCCAGTACGGACAGTGTCAGTTTGCCAGAGTAGCTAAATACTAGGTGGAAAATTCCCATCCCGGGGGTCAGTACACCCAGCCCGTAGTAGTCCACCATTTTGGCGCCAGCACAGTACAGCGGAAAGTTTGGGCCTGCTACGTTAGAAATGCAGGTCGAGATATTCACTGGCATGTGTTTGGACAGTTGATTGCGCGACCAGAAGCCGGCTACCGACTTTGAGATGACAGGCGCAAACACGCCTGCCAGCATCAGCGCGTTTACCATGGGGCTCGCTTCGCCGCTGATCTTCGCTTCTTCAGTTGATCCTTTAATAGCAGCGATTCGTTCGATTGGATCAACGATATCGGTATGGAGTGAAGAGAATACCGAACCAATTTGGTTGTTTTCATCGGTGGTTTCGTGTCGTGTGCGCATATTCAAGGGCATAGTTGCTGCGAGTGATCCCTCCTTCGGTGCCTCGCCTTTGGATACCAGATAGCGCTGCAGTGCACCGCCAATCACGGCAAGAGCCACGTCATTGATCGTGGCATCCGCGACATTTTTAATGTCCTTGAACCCTTCTAGCGGAAATTCGGCTGCGTCGAACACGCGGTGTGGGCCAACAGGCTTGTTTAGAATAGTTTTGGGCGCAGATATATCCGGGGGAGGCACCTCTTTGCGTGCAATATCGAGTGCATATTGGGTCAGATCTCGGGCACTTCTCGCGCTGCCGGTGAAGAGTTGCATTGTATTCTTCGCGCTATTGATCGTTGCTTTGGTCATTAGTTCTGCGACGGAAGGCGCGGTGTCTACTAGACGTGGTTCAGTTTCCCAGCTGCTCTTTTGCTCAGGGTTAGCCACCACGTCATGGAGAGCCGTCATAAAGGACGAACCGCCGGCACCGTCGACCATAGAATGATGCATTTTGGTGTAGACCGCGAAACAGCCTTTGGGAAGGTTAGGAATATTGTCAAGTCCCTCAATAATATAGGCTTCCCACAGTGGGCGGGACATATCCAGCGGACGCGAGTGGAGGCGGGCAGTCTGGATGCACAGCTGTCGCCAGTCACCGGGCTGTGGCAACGCAATATGTCGCAGATGAAACTCTACATCAAAGTTGGCGTCTTTGATCCAGTAGGGCCTATCCAGCCCCCCGGGAACTTCTACCAGCCGGGTGCGAAATAGTGTCAAATCGCCGAGGCGACGCTCAAAACTGGCAATCACGTCTTTAAAACGAACGAAGCCTCCGGGGGCCGTTGATGGGTCATAAATCCCCAGGCCGCCGATGTGTTGAGGAGTATTAGTTTGCTCCAGATTGATGAAGGCGGAGTCGAGTATTCCTAATTGTTTCATAATCTCTCAAGCAGCCATTGGCGGAACATCTCCGTTTCGCTTGAAGATGGCGCAGTCTGGCGAACTTTCCATTGGGTTTTTGCTTGGCGGCTTATCAAAGTCACGCCATGTTTACAGGCATTATACAGGTGTCACAGGGTAAACGTAAGGACGCGTAATACAGCGCGTTTCTATAGCAGATGCGGACTTCAGGCCACAATGGGTGGCCAGAACAGCTCGACAAGACAACTATTTAGCGCAAACCTCTGCCCGAATGAGGCTGTAACCTGCCTCTTCAAGCACATAAAGCTACGCGTTATGAAGCACCATCAGTGCCCCGCGCGCCGGGACTGGCTTGAGGGTTTTCCACTCAATGACTTCAGCAGAAAAGCGATCTTCACAGCGCCTTGCCATGTCGAAGAACGTCGAGCGTTGCGGGTCAGCAATCACGATCTGTTTTACACCCGCTTTGACAGCGCGATTGACCATATTAAAAACGGGGTCCACTAACTCATCCCAGAAACAGATGTCTGCAGCGATCAGCATATCGAAATGAGACAGCTGTTTGGTGGTTAATTTTTCAAACGTAGAGACAAGAGGTTTAGTGGAGACTCCGTTCAGGCTAGCGGATGCTTCCAAGTACGGAAATACGTCTGGGTCCGCATCAGCGGAAGTAACCTGTGAACCTAGGGTCTTGGCGCACCATATCCCAGAAATCCCCCAGCCGCAGCCGACGTCGATAACGCGGCTGCAGTGTTCCGGTCGATTTTTGCCCAGGTAGTCTATGAGCAGACGACTAGACTTCCACAGTTTATTTCCGTGTATGGACGGTTTAATGCCCTCGCGCCTGACCTGTCTCATTAACGGGTGAGAACTGGTGGGCATCGTAACGCCACGAAACCGGTGTCCTGTTGGTGGTTTAGGCTTGATCAACATAATTCCTTTTATCATGGGGTTAATCCAAACGGCGTAAGTCTAGGTCTTGTCTAGACGCGTGCGAGAATAAAAGTATTGTTGGCCGGGGTCCACAAAATTTATCGCTAAACGAGAAGAGTTGTTAGTGAGGATGCCAAAAGCTGATTGGTGTGCTTAGCCTGCTACGCTGTTCTAGCCTATCCTCGCCGGATTATATCGGGCGCGATGGATAGGGGAGGGGGTATGCTGGGATACGAAGCCATTCTCACGGCAGCCGCAGAGCTGCTGGTCGAGGTTGGAGTGGAGCGTATTTCGACCAATCTTTGGAGCAGGGTGACCCTCAGCTGAAAGCGTACCGCGCGAAGGCGCGCGAATGATTCCGTTGTATTGGCAGGGTATTCTGTGCGCTGCCTGAAGCTCCTATTCAGTCCTCTCCTAACACATCCTCGGCCTGAGGACCTTTATCACTTTCCGTGACGATGAAGCTTACGATTTGGCCATCACGCAGGCCGCGGCGGCCTTCACCACGGATAGAGCGGAAGTGCACAAAGATTTCTTCGCCGTCGTCCTTCGTGATAAAGCCAAAGCCCTTGGAGACATTAAACCACTTTACTGTTCCACGGTCGCGGGATGCGTCTGATGCGGATTGCGGGTGGTTTACAGTGTCTGTATCTGACTCAGAGTGGGTCGTTTCATCGCGAACAAGGAGTGCGGTCGCAGCCGTGGCGATAAAAAACGCGACTAGAAGTTGCGGGAACAGTTCCGGGTCAAATGGCTGCCCCGTAAGAACTAGCGTGTAGAGCGTACACACTATGACCGCAATAACGAGACTGAGAATAAGTTTTGTAATAACACTCATCGGTTTACTCCCAATAATTAACCGTGTCAGGATTGCACGGTGTTGTTGGCGCTGGGCAGTCTAACATCAATAGCGCCGATGGGAATGCCCTGTGCAAAATAAGTAGCATCGCAGCGGCGTTGTCTGCAGCGCCAATGAAGAGGGGCAAGGGGCCTAACCCGCCAGGACTGATTGCGCTATTGCAAGACGCACGCCTAAACTCAGAGTTTTAAGACATCCTCAGCTTGCAAGCCTTTAGGGCCTTCAATCAATGTAAATTCCACTGCCTGACCTTCGTTGAGCGTCCGAAAACCCTCACCTTGAATCGACCTAAAGTGTACAAACACATCTTCTTCGCTGTCTGGCCTGGTGACAAAGCCGAACCCTTTTGCATTATTGAACCACTTGACCGTGCCACATATTCGATCACTCATTCTGCTTTCCTCGGTTTTACGTCTTATTTTATTATGTATGCCGTGCCTTGAATAAGCATTTTAAAAGCGATAAAGCTCTCTAATACCTTCTTTAGATATCTCTGATACGTTGTAATTGCTCCTGCAAAGTCGTCAGCGCCTGCAGTTGCGTCTGCATTTTATCCTGTTCTTTAGCTACGACAGCTGCGGGTGCTTTGTCGACAAACGCTGCATTGCCTAATTTGCCTTGCAGACGCGTCAGATCAGCTTCAAGTTTGCTAATTTCACGGGTTAAGCGCGCGATTTCGATATCCTTATCAATCAGCCCCGCCATGGGTACTAATATCTCCAATTCCCCCGCCAGTGCCGTTGCGGCAAGTGGAACATCATCATCTTTGGCCAGCCACTCTATCGTCTCAATCTTAGCGAGCTTTCTCAAATATTGCGAATTTTTGGCGAGTCTGGATCGGTCATTCTCATCGCCTTTGCGCAACAACACCGAGAGCTCCTTTCCTGGAGGAATGTTCATTTCGCCGCGAATGTTGCGCACGCCCTCGATAACCAGCTTAAGCCACTCAATGTTTTCATTGGCTCGCAGGTCTATATCGTGTTCATTGGGTTCAGGATAGGGCTGCAACATTATGGTAGGCCCCGATTTACCTGCCAATGGCCCGACCGATTGCCAAATCTCTTCAGTGATGAACGGCATCATGGGGTGCAGTAGCCGCAGCCATATTTCTAGCACGCGGATCAAGGTTTGCCGTGTTCCCCGTTTCGCTTCACGCGAGGCGTTATCGTCCCACAGAACGGATTTTGACAGTTCCAAATACCAGTCGCAGTATTCGTTCCATATAAACTCATATAAGGCCTGAGACGCCATATCAAAACGGTAGTTGGCGACAGCGCGCGCGACCTCTGTCGTTGTTTCCTGGACTTTGCTTATAATCCATCGGTCGGCTAGGCTTAATTCCACCGGGGCATCAGTCTGCGTGCCACAGTCCTCGGTTTCGCAGTTCATTAGTACATAACGTGCAGCATTCCAAATTTTGTTGCAAAAATTTCTGTAGCCCTCGATGCGGCCAATATCGAATTTAATATCGCGGCCCGTCGAAGCCAGCGAGTAATACGTGAACCGCAGTGCATCGGTGCCATAAGATGCGATGCCGTCAGGAAATTGTCGACGTGTCGATTTTTCAATCTTAGTTGCAAGCTGTGGCTGCATCAGGCCACTGGTGCGCTTGAGAATCAGTTCGTCAAGTTCGATGCCATCAATAAGATCGATGGGGTCGATAACATTGCCCTTAGACTTGGACATCTTCTGGCCTTCGCTGTCGCGCACCAAACCATGTATGTAAACCGTATGAAATGGCACTTCCTGGCGCAGGTGTAAGGCCATCATAATCATCCGAGCAACCCAGAAGAAGATAATATCAAAGCCGGTTACGAGCACGGAACTCGGATGAAAAGTCACCAGCTCCTCTGTTTCGTCCGGCCATCCTAAGGTTGAAAAAGTCCACAGCGCGGAAGAGAACCACGTATCCAGCACATCCTCATCCTGACGCAGCATTATCTCGTCGCCTAGTGTGTTGTCCTTTCGCACAGCCTCTTCGCTTTCTCCGACATAGAAGTTTCCGTCGGCGTCATACCAGGCAGGAATCCGATGTCCCCACCACAACTGGCGACTGATACACCAGTCTTGGATATCTCGCATCCAAGCAAAGTAGGTGTTTTCCCATTGTTTGGGCACGAACTGGATGTCTCCATTTTCTACGGCTGCGATGGCGGGTGTGGCCATCTTTTTGGCATCGACATACCACTGATCTGTCAGGTAGGGTTCGATGACGACACCAGAGCGGTCCCCACGCGGCACGCTTAACGTGTGGTCTACGACTTTGTCGAGGAATCCCAATGCGTCCATATCGGCGATCACGCGCTGCCGCGCTTCGACTCGGTCGAGGCCTCGATAGGACTCTGGTGCATTGTCATTGATTGCGGCATCGTCGTTTAAAATGTTAATGAGAGGTAGCTCGTGCCGCCGGCCCATCTCGTAGTCGTTGAAATCGTGGGCCGGGGTGATTTTGACGCAGCCGGTGCCGAACTCGCGGTCGACATATTCGTCGGCGATTATCGGTATTTCTCGATCGCACAGGGGTAGCATAACGGTGCTTCCAATTAAACCCGCATAGCGCTCGTCTTCTGGGTGAACCGCTACGGCGCAGTCGCCCAGCATGGTTTCAGGGCGGGTAGTGGCGACTATGAGGTGACCTTGAGCACCAGCCAGTGGATACTTGAAGTGCCACATGTGGCCCTGCTCCTCTTCAGAGATGACCTCTAAGTCGGAGATGGCGGTATGAAGCGCAGGATCCCAGTTAACGAGCCTTTGGCCACGGTAAATAAGGCCTTCACGATAAAGTCGGATAAACACCTCTTGTACCGCTGCTGACAGTCCCGGATCCATAGTGAATCGCTCGCGTGACCAGTCCAGGGAGGCTCCAAGGCGGCGCATCTGTTGTGTAATGGCGCCGCCAGACTTTTCTTTCCATTTCCAGACTTGCTCAATAAATTTTTCGCGTCCCAAATCATGACGATTGATCCCCTGTGCTTCCAGCTGGCGCTCAACCACCATTTGCGTGGCAATGCCAGCGTGATCGGTGCCGGGCTGCCAGAGTGTGTTGTAGCCAGACATACGGTGGTAGCGAATAAGCGCGTCCATGATGGCTTCCTGAAAGCCGTGCCCCATGTGGAGGCTGCCCGTCACGTTGGGCGGTGGAATCATAATGCTATAGGCCTGTTCCCCACCCTGGGGGGCGAAATACCCTTTATCCTCCCACTCCTGATACCAGCGGGTTTCAATATTAGTGGGTTGGAATGTTTTATCCATAACTCAGCGAATCCAGAATAGGGTGGGTCATTAAGCTGGCCGACGTCTTCGGCCAGCTTATGAGGAGATTATACGGTAGTCGTCCGCTGATCGGAATCGCGGTGCCTCTAAACGGGCTATCACAATTCAACTAGAGATCGTGCTTTTCCAGTTGATAACCACGGTCTTTGTAAAAGGTCCAAGATTTTCGCAGGGCTGCGAGGCTGTCGGGTTCCTGCGTGACGACTTCGGCGACACGCTGAAATCGACTAAAGAACGACGGAATCGCCAGTTGCAAGTTAATCAAAAGGTCATTGTGATCGTCCGGCTCTTGTCCCCAGCCTATGGCAATAGTTTCTGAGTGTTCCTGTCCATGCAATCCGTGAGGGACAAAACTGGCGGGCTTAAAGTTCCATAAGAGTTCATCGAGGACAGCTGCTTGTGCTTCGTCAGTCGTGTTTATAAAAATGCGATGTCCACGCTGGAAGGCTTTGTCGGCTAAACGCGCAGCAACCCGCAATCGTTGACCGGGATCCGAAGTTTGCATGACATAAAAGCCTACCAACGTCATTATTATTGCCCTGCACGGTCCAAAAGATAGCGGGTTAGGAGCGCCACGGGGCGTCCGGTCGCTCCTTTTGGCGCGCCATTCCAGGCCGATCCCGCGATATCAAGATGGGCCCAGTTGTAGTCGCGTGCGAAGCACGACAAAAAGCATGCCGCAGTGATAGAGCCGCCACCGCCGCCGCCGATATTGGCCAAATCTGCAAAGTTGCTTTTGATCTGATTTTGGTAGTCATCCCACAATGGCATGCGCCAGGCGCGGTCGTGTGAATCGGTGCCCGCGGCGAGTAATTGTTCCGCTAGGACGTCTTCATTGGCAAATAGCCCAGTAGCATGTGAGCCTAGGGCCACTACGCATGCGCCGGTGAGCGTCGCTATGTCGATAACGGCTGCAGGCTTGAATCGCGCGGCATAGGTCAGAGCGTCGCACAGGACCAAGCGTCCCTCAGCATCTGTATTAAGTACTTCGATTGTTTTCCCCGACATGCTGGTTACGACATCGCCAGGCTTTGTCGCTTTCCCGTCCGGCATGTTCTCGGCAGCCGCAACAATGCCTACAACGTTCAGCGGCAACCCTAACTCAGCAATAGCGTGCATCGTACCGAATACACTAGCTGCGCCTCCCATATCAAACTTCATTTCATCCATCTTAGCACCCCCTTTCAGAGAAATTCCGCCGCTGTCGAAAGTGATACCTTTGCCAACCAATACCTGGGGTTTATCTGCTGTTTTACCGCCCTTATAGTTCATAACGATGAGCTTGGCAGGTTGGTCACTGCCGGCAGAAACTGAGAGGAGAGCGCCCATGGCCAACGCCCGCATTTGCTTCTCCTCTAGTACGCTGACCGTTAACTTGGCCGTGCTACGGGCTAATTTTCGGGCGTGTCGTGCCAGATAAGAGGGCGTGCAAATGTTACCCGGTAAATTCGCGAGATTGGCAGCGTCATTGATGCCCATGCCAATAGCTTTACCTTCGCGTAGGGCGCGGCTAGCAATTCGTAATGGGATGGCCCCTTTCGTATTAATGACTAGGCGACTCAGCTTCATTGCTGCCCTAGGCTTGGAGACGGTTTCAGTGTATCGGTATGAGGCGGCGATAAGATGCCGGGCCAGGTAGGTCAGCATCCATTTGGCGTCACTTTCTTTTAACCCTAGCCCTGCGAGATGCAGCATAGCCTCGCTGGCCTGTTTAGTGACAAGTGCGTTATAGAGAGTTCGGCTGAACGCTCTTGCGCCCTCTCGATCAAACTTCTTCGCATCTCCACACCCAATCAGCAGTATGCGTTTGGTGGTATCGGTGCCGGGCAGTATCAGGCTCTCGCCTGATTTGGCGCTAAAGTCACCCAGTGCAAGCGCCGCCTTGATGGAGCCAAAGGAAGCTTTGTCGAGTTTTAATGCTGCACCAGATAATTTTGTATCTTGGAACAATGGCAAAATAGCACATTGACTGGCGGCAGTGGCTGCATCTGCGACATCTCTTGCGATGAACGTTGTGGCGGGCATAGATTTATTCCTCAGTGGAGTGATGACGCCCTAGTGTATGCTGGCCAGCGGCCAAACTGAAATGAAAAAACAGTTGAGTGCAAAAGTCTTCGAGCTTTAGGTATCTTTTTTCTTCCCCGAATTGGGGAGCAGGATCAATTCGGTGCCCGAGAGATAGTCATGCCAATATCGGTGGTTACGGTCGACTAGGCACCACAGATAACCAAGCCCCAGGCAGGCCGCAGACAGAAATGCTCCTAGGCAGCGAAGGATGGACTTGCCTACTGTGGGAGGGTGGCCTTGGAGGTCGACTAGCTTTATGCGCCACGTTTGCATGCCGAGAGTTTGTCCGGTTTTAACCCAGAAAATACTGAAAAAAAACATAATGCTCAGCGTGGTCAGAAGCTGCGCCAGGTGGGCATTGAGGACTTGCTGTGCGCCGTCTGTGGCCTGCACCACAATAACCAGTGCAAGTCCATTGACTACGGCTATTAACGCTACCACCAAGAGCAGGTCATAGATCATGGCGGTCAAGCGTCGCAGCAAAGAAGGGCTTTGGGAAATATCAGGTTCTGTCATGCGCGG
>Ga0075444_10001872_pt1 | contig 12874 bp, 11 predicted proteins | sample CoawatmetaG01DNA_FD_76836 | JGI IMG/M metagenome (GOLD analysis project Ga0075444, IMG submission 76836) | Marine microbial communities from the West Antarctic Peninsula - Coastal water metaG017-DNA | ecosystem: Environmental > Aquatic > Marine > Coastal | place: Atlantic Ocean: West Antarctic... | reverse complement strand
GGGCATCGACAGCTCTTTACTGAAATTCAAATCGATAAAATCAAGGCATAAGGAGCAATCTATGGCACATAAAAAAGCAGGCGGTAGTACTAATAATGGTAGAGATTCGGAATCCAAAAGACTAGGCGTAAAGCGTTTTGGTGGTCAAGTTGTATTAGCTGGAAACATTCTAGTTCGTCAAAGAGGAACTAAATTTCACCCAGGTACTAATGTTAAAAAGGGTAAAGACGATACTTTGTTTGCTGTTGCTGATGGAAAAGTTCAGTTTGAAAAGAAGGGTAAATTCAATCGTCAATACGTTTCAATCCAAACAGCTTAGCAATCTATATCTGTATTCATTTTAAAAAGCGCCTTCTGGCGCTTTTTTGTTATTAATCTCATTTATAATTAGTCTTATTATGAAATATTCAATTGTTTTTCCAGGCCAAGGCTCTCAATCTCTAGGTATGTTATCTGATTTGCGCAGTAATTTCTCAATTGTCAATGAGATTTTTCAAGAAGCAAGTGATGCAATTAATGTAGATCTTTGGAAGATCATTAATGAAGATCAAGAGTTATTAAACCTGACTGAAAATACTCAGCCAGTGATGCTTGCAGCGGGATATGCAACATATAAAGTTCTAGCAAGTGAAGTTAGCTTAACGCCTATCTCTATTGCAGGACATAGCTTAGGTGAATATACGGCTCTTGTAGCTTCTGAATCTTTAAGCTTTTTTGAAGCAGTAAAATTAGTCAGAAAAAGGGCTGAACTAATGCAAGCAGCAGTTCCAAGCGGCTCAGGTTCTATGGCTGCTATATTGGGACTTGATGATGTAAAAGTTGTTGAAATATGCTCTATTGCTAATGAAATTGGCGTAGTTGAGGCTGTGAACTTTAATTCACCAGGTCAAGTAGTTATTGCTGGAGAAAAGAAGGCACTAGTTCACGCATGTGAGTTAATGAAAGAAGCTGGAGCAAAACGGGCATTGATCCTTCCAGTAAGTGTTCCATCTCACTGCTCACTTATGAAAGATGCTGCAATAGTTTTTAAGCATTCAGTTGAAACTATTAATTTTCAAATGGGGAGTAAAAAAGTTCTCCATAATGTTGATGCAGATTATTCTAGCAATATTGAAGAGATAAAATCTAAATTGGTTGAACAACTTCATAAGCCAGTTCTTTGGACTTCAATAGTTCAAAAAATGAAAAGCTCAGGGGTTGAAAAACTTATTGAAGCTGGTCCTGGAAAAGTATTAGCTGGACTCACTAGGCGTATTGATAAGTCACTTACTGGTTCGGCTATAATAGACGTGAGTACATTAAAATCTACTATTGAGGAAATATCAAATGCTTAACGAAAAATTAGTTCTTGTAACAGGTGCAAGCAGAGGTATTGGAAGGTCTATTGCATTAACATTGGGCGCTGCAGGAGCTACTATTATAGGGACAGCAACAAGTAAAGAGGGAGCTGCCAATATTTCTAAAATATTTAATGAAAATAATATTCTTGGTAAAGGTATGAGGCTTAATGTCAATGATAATGATCAAATTTCTGATCTTTTAAAGAAAATTATTGAAAATTATGGTTCTATAGACATTCTGGTTAATAATGCTGGAATCACTCGTGACAATATCCTTATCAGGATGAAGGAAGAAGAGTGGAGTGAGATTATAAATACTAATCTATCTTCAGTTTTTAAAATGTCTAAAGCAGTATTGCGTGGAATGATTAAGAAAAAATCTGGTCGTATTATTTCAATTACGTCTGTTGTGGGCGCTATGGGAAATGCTGGACAGTCAAATTATGCTGCTGCAAAGGCAGGAGTTATAGGGTTTACTAAATCTCTTGCAAGAGAAGTTGGCTCAAGGGGTATTACTGTTAATACTGTTGCTCCAGGATTTATTCAAACTGATATGACTGATGTATTGCCTAATGAGCAAAAAGAAATGTTATCTTCTCAAATTCCCATGGGAAGATTAGGGACTTCAAGTGAAGTTGCCCAAGTAGTTTTATTTCTAGCTAGTGATAGTAGTTCATATGTTACTGCTCAAACTATACATGTTAATGGCGGCATGTACTCTTCCTAGTAGGATTTTTTAGTTATTGTTAAGAAGATGATTGATCATTGGACTTCAAAATAATAGTTAATTGCGCAATAATGACGCTGAATATAAAGCTAACAAAAAAAGTTATAAGTAAAATTAACCGGTTATAAGAAGTGCTTGTAATAGCTTCTATTTTGATACCTTTGGAGATTTGGAAAGACGGATAGTTATATAAATGAGAGGCGAATTCAATATTAGCCAATCTTTTTAGCTCCATTTCTATGGGCGTTAATCGAACAATAGATATAGTGTCATCTTCACGAGTTTCAAGTAATCTTAAAGCCACGTCTCCTTCGAGTCTAGCTAATTCCATTCTTAGGCTAATTAATCCAGGGATATAGGCTTCATCATTTAACCTCAATTCAAGTTTCCTAGCTGTAAAGTCGTTTTTTACTTCAGATAATTGATCATTCAATTCAATTAATTTAGGATTAAATGCATCATTATTTTCTCTATTTTTTAATAATTCAATTCTTTTTAAAAGTGCTTTCTCACCATACAAATACCATTCAGGTGCTGCTGTAATATTTTCACCCGCTAGTGAAATTTCAAGGGAGTTTTCAATCACTCCAAGATAGCCTGCTAATTTAGCTGCTTGATCTAATGAAGCTATAAGGTTTTGTTTTGCATTCTCTGCTGAAATCTTTATTCTTTTAATCTCAGCACTAATTATTTTTACTTTTACTTCATTGTCTGATTTAATTTTTGCAATCTCGTTTAAGTTTTTCTTATTTGCTTCGAGCACTAGTTCAGAAATTCTCTGAGAAATTATTTTTATTTCCAGCTCATTCTTTTGTTTTACGCTTTTAATTAATCTAAGACGCTCAAGTTGCTCTATCCTTATTAAGTTAGTACGTTCATTTTTTAATTCTTTTATTTTAGATTCTCTATAACTATTGTTGTATGAAAGAATATCGGAATTTACAAGCAAGTCGCTTTTTTTGATTAGCTCATTTAAGAAAGCACTAAGGAGATTCGTATTGCTTCCTTCTATTGAAATAGAAGAAGGAATAACTTTATCCATAGCTATATTAGAGCCATAATTTATATTTAAAGCTAGTGTATTAATCATGCTACTAATATCTTCTTCTTCAATAACGCCAAATCTATTATCTTTTTGAAAATTACTATTATTAAAGACTTCTCTATGAACAGTTGCTAAACTAATTTTAGACGTGAACAAAGAAAAAAGGGAATCAGGTGTAGCTTTAAAGCCGTCATTATTAAAAGATCTAACAGAAATAGAAGAGGGTTGAGCAAAATATGCTGATACTTTATAAGTATTTGGTGCTAGAGGAATGCTTAATAAGTATAAATAAACAATCAAAGGAAACAAACTGGTAACACCTATAATAAGATATTTATAAGGCATTAAGCTTATGAAAAATTTCCTAAAGTTAATCTCCTCTTGAAAATTAAGGGTATCAATTTTTTGGTTTGAATTCATTTTCTAATTAAAAAAGGTAAGCAAATAATATTTTAACAAATTTTTTTTATAGAAGAGTAATTTATTGCGAAATAATATTATTTTTTTACTATTTTTTTTCTCTTAATTTTAAAAAAATCTTTGAGTAATTTGCTACATATGTTTTCTAATACTCCACCTTTAATATGAATTTTATGATTAAAAAAATAAGCATTACTTAAATCAATATATGAGCCACATACTCCAGTTTTTGGATCATATGCGCCATAAACAATCCTATTAATGCGTGCATGCATAATAGCTCCAAAACACATTGCACAGGGCTCTAAGGTAACATATAAAGTTGAATTAGTAATTCGATAATTTTGAAGTTTTTGCCCTGCAATACGTAATGCATTTATTTCTGCATGAGCTGAGGGATCATTTTTTGAAATCGGCTCATTGTGTGCTTGAGAGATGAGCTTTCCATTTTGAATAATAACAGCCCCAACTGGAATTTCACCCATATCTTTTGCTAAATTAGCTTCATTAATTGCAATTTCCATCCATTTTTTATCTTCATTCATAATTTAATTTTCAATAAAATTTATATTTCAATATGGTTAATTACTTAAAGCCAGTTACCAGTAATAGCCAGTTTAATTGATATGATAAACATTACTACTGCTATTAAAATATCTAACTTTCTCCAAGAACTGGGACTTTGCATAACAGGTATCAATAGTTTTGCTCCATAAGCAAGACTAAAGAAGAAAACAAAACTAGCTAATGAGGCACCAAATGCAAAATAAATTTTATGATCACCAGAAAATTGTTGAGATATAGATCCAATAAGAACCATGGTATCTAGATAAACATGTGGATTAGCAAAAGTTAAAACGAAAAGAATAGATAAAGTTGGGATTAAACCTTGCGGTGTTGACAATTCAATCTCAAGTTCAGAATCAGATTTAAACGCACTTTTAAGTCTAATAAAGCCATACCCAGCGATCCAAATTGCAGACAAGCCAAAAAGTAAATTTGAAAATTGAGCTATAAAATTATCTAAAAAAAATGAAATACTGGCTATTCCAGTACAAATTAGAAGTGCATCAGATAAAGCACAAAACAAAGCTACATATAAAATATGTTGACCAAGAATACCCTGCCTTAAAACAAAAGCATTTTGAGCTCCTATTGCCATTATTAAAGAAATACCAAGAAAAAAACCTGTTAAAAAAGCTAGCATCATTACAACTATTTCTTTATCTAAAAATGAATTTTAATTATAGTTAAGCAATCCATTTAATTTTATTAAAGTAAGAAAATATTAACTAAATTAAATTAATCAAGGCTTTATTAGGATTACAAGTTAATATGCTCAGCTGTATTGGCAAAACCAATAGTCTTTGAGCATTTCAGATCTTACATAATCTAGATCTTCCTGAGTATCAACGCTTACAGCATCACTTTCAACTTCAATAGCTCGAATTTTGTAACCATTTTCAATAATTCGAAGATATTCATTGTATTCAATTTTTTCAAGATTACTTTTTTTAAGTTTAGTAAATTCTAGAAGAAATTTTTTTCGGAAAGGAACAATATGATAAGCCTTTAGCATAGGGGGGTTTTCTGTACGAGAATTTGATGGTATATCAGACCTAGAAATATATAAGATATCGCTATTATTGTCTAAAACAACTTTTATATCAGATGGTCTATTTTTCTTACTATAAGAGTTAACAAGCATGCCAACATTTATATCTGGATTAGCTTCTAATTTAGCTACTACCTTGTCAATATAAAGTGGATTTACTAAGGCTTCATCCCCTTGAATATTTACAATTATTTCTGCATCAATGTCTTGTGCTGCCTCCGCAATCCTGTCAGTTCCAGTTTGGTGCTTTGACGATGTCATGATGACTTTTCCACCATAAATTTCTACGATTTTTTTTATTTCAAGGCTGTCTGTAGCTACATAAACTTCATCTAGTTTTTTTGATAACATGCATCTTTTGTAGACATGAACAATCATAGGTAGTCCACAAATTTCTAACAAAGCCTTACGTGGTAATCTAATGGATTCAATTCTTGCGGGAATTATTGCTACTGTTTTGACTTTATAATTCACTTAATACTCTCATCATTAAACCAATCAGTTAATCCTTTAAAGCTAGAATAAATTAAAGAACTATCTACTTCATATGGTATGAAGCGCATTCCAATATCAAGCAACCACTTGACATCGTCTTTAGATTGAGGAACGAATCCACCAGCAAACTTTCCTTTCCTTGAAATAATGTTAACCCCTTGTTGAATTGCTTTGATAACCTTTGGATGCTTTACTTCTCCTGGGACTCCTAATGCTTGAGATATGTCAAATGCTCCGAAATAGATAACATCAATTCCATCAATTTCAGCAATTTGTTCAAGATTATCAAGACCTTCTTTTGACTCAACAATCATTACTGAAAGTATGGATTCATTTGCATACTTAATATAATCAGAAGTATTGTTATTATTAAATCCACCCGCTTTTGAAAAAGGGGTAAACCCACGTTGACCTAGTGGGTGGTATTTAATTGAGTTTAATAATTTCTTACTATCATTAGCATTTTCAATATGAGGAACAACAACACCATGCGCTCCCTGATCGAGTGCTTGAAGAGCCATCCAATCTTGATTAGAAGGGATTCTGACTAATGGACTACAATTTGATGATCCTTCACATGCTGAAACATGAAGATGAATTTGGTCAAGAATAAATGGACCATGCTCTAAATCAATTATCTGAAAATCTAAACCAGTAAGTGCGAGACTTTCAGTTAGTAATGGTGATGATAAAGTATTCCAAGTTCCTAAGACTGGCCTTCCACTCAATAGCTTTTTCTTTAAATTATTGTTATTTAACATTATTCAACCTCAATGCACTTTAAATTATTAATTACTATACAATTTAAATTATCAAATGACTTTATATCAGATAAACCAGTCAAAACTGCTACATTTAAATTTACGCCTGCAGACAAGCCCATTTGAATATCTACAGGGTTGTCACCTATAACCATCATTTTATTAGTATTAATACCAGTTTTTTTCGAAACGTTTATAGCTAAATCAGGACAAGGTTTATTGTTTTTAACATCATCACCACCAATAATTTCACTAAAGAAATGATCGATTTTAAGAGTTTTCATTGCTAGGCGCGTTCGACTTGTAATATCATTAGAAACTACTGACATGAGAACCCCTTTTTTTTCTAATTGATTTATTAAAGTAAATATCCCTGGAAGTGGCTTAAGTAATGGAGCCATATCCTTAGAAGTTATCCTATCAATTTCTAGAAAAATTTCTTCAGTTTCATTATTATGAATTTGAACTCCATTTAATCGAACAATATCAGTAACCAAGTTAGCTATAAATTTACGAGATTTAATTCCAACAGGTCCAATCGTTTTAATTTTTCCTGTTAATAAATCGATTCCCATAGCGTCAATTAACCTGGTTTCGATATTTACTTTATCACCATGATTACTAAACCATTGGTCTATAATCTTTTTGCTTCTCATTCTTAACATAGAAGCCCAATAATGATGAATATCAATCAAAGTTCCATCTTTATCAAAAAGAACTATCTCTGGCTTAGCTCTAATAATTTCTTTATTCTTTTTTTTAATTATGAGCATTGATATCCTTTTTCTTAATATAATTTAGAGATAAAAATTATTAAAGAAATTAGAGCCACAAAAAGTTATTTAACCAAATACAATTATATATAGAGAAAATTAAAAAGATGCCTATGTTAATTTAAGCTAAGATTTTTTTTAATAATTTATTCATTAATTTCACCTACACTGACTTCTACAAGATCTTTAGCAATTAAATAGCCTTTTTTGATCATTTTATTATCATAAAAGTCATCACTATCAATAATATCTTTAACAATTTGTCTTGCAAATGTACCAATTGAAGATCCTTGAAATTTTACTCCTGCTTGGTTAGCTAATTTTGTTGTTAGTGAGTTAGTGCCGCCAGATAACAATTGATTAACTGAATTAATTTTTTTATATATTAATGTGTTTGTTCGTTTTCTCAGGGTCATATTAAATTTTTTATTTAGAATATCTGCCGTAGCAATTGCTTGTAATGTTGTATTAAAATCATCTTCTCCACCACTCATTGGATAGCCATCAGATTGAATAATTAAACGCTCTTTAGCAATTTCTCTAGCTTTTTCTATTCTATTTTCAAATGCGAAATTTGATAAATGGAGTCGGTCTAGGCACATAGAAATATGACCATTTGTACAAATTTCACTAACCATTTTCCATTCTTCCATAATAAACTCATCATCTGCAACTGCAGCATGAAGCTCAATTTGCTCTGCTCCAGCCTCTAGACACTCAGGTAAAAGTTTACGGAGGCTTCTATCATTATGTTCGTAGTGAATAATGTCTGGTTTTGGACAAATAGCACTACAATTTCCACATCCTATGCACTTGTCCTTAATTACAACCAAGCTCTCAGGTATTGCATCAGTTGGACATACAGGGATACATAAATCACATTGCAGACAAGTATCTAAATTTATAACTGATTTCCTAACATGATGATCACCTGGCATACCAACACTCACCATAATAAATGGTCGAATTGTAAGAGTAATATTAAATTCTTTTGCTAAATTAAAAGCAATATCAACTCCTTCCATGCAGGCTTTTACTACTTCAACATTGGCTGAAATATCTAAGCCTTTTGCACCTGCTAATGTGTATAAGATAGTTAATCTTTTAACTTCCTCTGCATCTTCATTTCCTGCGCCACAGACCAGTTTAAAATACTTACCATTGGCCAATAAAGTAGCCATTTGATCAAACCTTGGCGACATATAAATAGATTTTTCTTCAATTGGATAAGTGGTAGGAGTAATTGCATATATTGGTATAGATTTATCTAACTTGTTATATCGCTCAATCGATGAAAGCATCTCTAGTTGTTTTGGATCTGAAGCTTCATATCCATCGATTCCCGTTAGTAAAATCTTACTAGCCCCACTAGCATTAGCAATAGATATTGCATAATTAATAGCGAGAGCACTATCTAAAATACAACCATTTTCTAATATTTTAAATGAGCCTTCTTTTATACTTAACCCATAATCAAAAATAGTTGTTGTAACTAGTAAATCCTTTAGCTCATCCGGAAAATTAACTAAAGGCATAATTATAGGTTTTTTTAAATTCTTATACTTATTGGCCTCAATTAGTATTCGTGACGCGTGACAAGCAACATATGCCGTAATTTGATTATTAGGAATTACCTCATTAATATTCAAACAGAGAACAACAGGATTTTTTCTTTTAATATAACCTTTAATTTCCTCACTATATTTTTGAGTACTTGAGCCAGAACCAATAATTAAAATATCCTTACCTCGCGCCCAATTTTTTGCAGACCATGTGCCATTTTCATTTCCCGAAACTCCAGAGACGGCTTTCATCATATTTTCCAAACTATAAAACGAGGCACCAGCCGTTTTAAGAAAATTAATTGCAGAAATTATTTGATCAGTGTCGTAACGTTTATCTCCAGACATTTCTTGAATATAGGTGGGGTGAATATTATGAATTGCAGATAAAAAATAATAAATATTAGGACCCCAATTATATTTATTTCTTAAATTATTAAAATCATTTATAGCTAAAGGAAATAGCGGTTCTGGGTTATATTTACTAATACCTTTAGAGTTGATTTCCACAAGTAATGCTTCAAGTTTTGCATTTCCAGCGCCTCTTCCCATTCCTAAAATAGTTGCATCAACATAACTTACTCCATATTCAATTGCTTTTATTGAATTAGATAAGGCTTGATTTTTATTATCATGAGTATGAATACCAATTGGACCATTCCATCCTACTTTTATTGCAGTAGTAATATCTTTAACTGACTCAGTCTCCATATTGCCAAGTGAATCCGCAAAATAAAGGACTTCAATAGAGTCCCAAGCTTGAATTTTTTGAGATAAATCTGAAATAGAATGAATAGCTAAAGAGCTAATTTGCATGATATTGAGAAAAACTCTGTAACCTAATTTTTTAAGCTTACTTGCAATTTTTTTACAGTTTTCAAGGTCTTTAGCATGGGTTGCAATTCTAATAATATCAACTGGAGATTCTTTTTTTTCGGAAAAAAGAGTATCAATTGCTTCATCAATTCCGTTATCGTAGTTAATTAATTCACTTGCATTAATCATTACTGCATAACTAATTTCATCTGGGAGGTTTAGACTTCGTAAAAAATCATCTGAACTATATGCAAATGGACCTAAAAACTTATTCTGAGAAATAAAGCGGAATCCTATTTCTATTATTTCTACCTGGGATTCAGAGATTGCTTTTAAATATTTTTCTACTAGTGACTGATGAAAATTCCAGTCACAATAATAGCCACCATCTCTAAAAGTGCAATCTAATATGGATATTTTTGTATTTTTATTCATTTTTTAAGTTTAATTTTTTTGCTAAATAAGTCAAATCTTTAAGATTGATACTTTGAAGAATTATCAAAACTTAATTTTTTTTAAAAACAATAAAGATGGATTTTACCGATTTCCCATCATTATTTAAATATTTAATAGACTTGGGAGTGAGTTTAGTTAATTATCTAATATAATTCGGTTAAATTTATTTAATTATCTAAAAAATGAATATTCTCTTAACAGGCGGTAATAGTCCTCTAGGTAGTTTCTTTATAAGGAGATTGTTGATACAGAACATATCGACTCTACTGAAAAAGTATGCACTAAGTATGCAAATAAGAAAACCTTTAGAAGTAAGGGTTGTATGGAATGTCGTTACTCCCACTCAATAGTCGCACTTTCTACAACCCTTGCTGTGCTTGACTTGTAGAGGGGGTAATAATACTTTGACATATCTTTGACACAATATTTACTGAGATTTGAAGTATTTTCATTCATTTTGAGTGTCCTGTATCAAACTTTGACATACTATATTCATAATATAAAAAACTTTACTAGTGTCAAGGTTCTAATTTATTTAGTATAAGAATCTTCTCAGCATTCATACCTTTTTTTATACAAAGACTTACATGATCCTCTTTTAATAAGTACGTTTCTGCAAACTCTTTCTGTGATGCAAAGATTTCTTTTTTAATTTCTAATATTATTGTATTGGAGTCAACAAACTCTTTACTAGTAAAGTCAGGTTTGCCATTTGCCCACTTATATCCTTTTGCAATAAGTATTTGTTCATCCTTAAAGTTTGGTGGATAGTCAAAACCAAACGCCTCCCTGGGTGTCCAACCTTTTAATAATCTTCCTTGCACAGTGGTATAGTTTTTTGGAACAATTTCATGAAATTCGATTAGTAATTCTCTATGAAGTTCAGTTATTGAACCTTTGTAAGTTTTCCCATTTAGCGCAATAACTGATATTTTTTTCTTCTTTTTTGCTACAAATACCTGCTCAGTAATTTGATAAATGCACTCATTTTTTATTGAATCAATAACTATCTTTAACTCACCAGTTTTTTTTAACTTTCTTATATTTCTCTCAATAGTTTTTTTATCAATTGATTTTGGATTGTGGATTTTTGATTCTGCTAATAATCTGATATTTTTGAATCTTTGTCTACCATATTCATACAAAATATCTGGTTCATTAGATATTTTTTTAAGATGAGTAATTGCATCTTCTTCAGTTTCATTAAGTTTTGTCATTCTATAATCAAGAGAGGTGTATGCAATAGAATTCTCAAGAGCAACTTGTTTAAGAGATTTCTTATTTGATCTTGAAACCCTATTTTTTGGCGGTTTTACTTTATTCCATCCGTTATCAATAGAGTTAAATTTATCAATGTAATTATTCTCTGCTTTATCCAATAAACCAAGTAATGAATCTTCAGTATTGGCATTAAACTCTTCAAGTGTATCAATAATAAAATTCTCTATTCTAATTACTGACATCATTTCATAAAGATCGGCAGATTTACCTTTAGATCTCAATGATTGGTCGGAAGAAAAATCTAAGCACGCTCTTTTGTGTTGATTCCATCTATCTTTAACAGTTACTCTAGTTTGACCAATGTAGCAACTCTCTTGAAATTTATTAATCCCTGTCTCTGAGTCTTTATGACTGATTTTATATATGAATCCTTTCATTAAAATCATAATACCATTTAAAAACTTATGAGACTCAGTAGTCGCAATAGTTTGTCATATGTTTGACATATGACCATGTTTTATTAACTTTGACGCTCTATAAAACATATAAGTCATTGATTTTACTTTACTTTTTACTCCCACTCAATAGTAGCAGGAGGTTTTCCTGAAATATCATATACAACTCTAGAAACTCGAGAAATTTCATTCATAATGCGATTAGAGACATGATCTAAAAAATCATATGGAAGTCGGGACCAACGAGCAGTCATAAAATCAACAGTCTCAACAGCACGAAGTGCTATAACGAAATCATACCTTCTTTCATCTCCAGTAACTCCTACTGACTTAATTGGAAGAAAAACTGCAAAGGCCTGATCAACTTTATCATATAACCCTTCATTGTTAAGTTCCTCCATGAAAATGTGATCAGCTTTTCTTAAGATATCAGCATGCTCTTTTGTAACTTGACCAAGAATTCTAACGCCTAGGCCTGGTCCAGGAAAGGGGTGCCTATAGAGCATTTTTGTTGGAAGACCAAGTTTTACGCCAATTTCTCTGACTTCATCTTTAAATAACTCTTTTAGGGGCTCTACCAATTCAAATTTTATGTCATCTGGTAATCCACCAACATTATGGTGAGATTTAATTACTTTTGCTTTGCCTGATACTGCACCTGCAGATTCAATAATATCTGGGTAAATCGTACCTTGAGCTAAGAATTTAATATCTTTTAATTTCTGTGATTGTTGATTAAATATTTCAATAAAAGCTCTTCCTATAATTTTTCTTTTTAATTCTGGATCATTTTCATCAGCGAGCTGATCATAGAAGTATTGTTGGGCATCTGCTCTAATAACTTTCACACCGAGGTTCTGAGCAAAAGTTTCCATTACCTGATCACCCTCATTGAGTCTTAATAGCCCATTATCTACAAACACACAAGTTAGCTGGTCACCGATAGCTTTATCAAGAAGAATTGCAACTACTGAGGAGTCAACACCACCTGAGAGACCTAAGAGAACTTTATTACTTCCAACTTGAGATTTTATTTTTGCTAATAAATCATCAATAATATTATCAGTTGTCCAGTTTTTTTTACAATTACAAATAGTTGTCAAAAATCGCTCTAAAATTTGAGTCCCTTTTTTTGTATGAGTGACTTCTGGATGAAATTGCAGACCAAAGTAGTTCTTCTTATTATTT
>Ga0075444_10001870_pt1 | contig 12880 bp, 7 predicted proteins | sample CoawatmetaG01DNA_FD_76836 | JGI IMG/M metagenome (GOLD analysis project Ga0075444, IMG submission 76836) | Marine microbial communities from the West Antarctic Peninsula - Coastal water metaG017-DNA | ecosystem: Environmental > Aquatic > Marine > Coastal | place: Atlantic Ocean: West Antarctic... | reverse complement strand
GGCTGGTCCCTGGCGCTACAAGCCAGAAGTCAAACTCCTCCGCCAACTTCCCTGGCCCAAAGACCATGTCAATCACCCCACGCTTCTTTACAACACGATGATTCACCCCCTTGTCCCTTTCGCCATCCGCGGCATCACCTGGTACCAGGGCGAGCAGAACCACGGCGACGGCATGCTCTACTTCGACAAAATGCAGGCGCTCATCCAATCCTGGCGCAACGTCTTTCTGCGCCCCGACGCCCCCTTCTACTACGTGCAAATCGCCCCCTATACCTACGGTGGCGACATGGAATACGCTCTCCCCGAGCTCTGGGAGGCACAGACCGCTGCTCTGGACATTCCGCACACCGGCATGGCCGTCATCTCGGACATCGTCATCAGCAACTGGTTACATCCCAGCAACAAGCAAGACGTTGGGAAACGCCTCGCGCTCTGGGCTCTTGCGAAAGACTATGGCCAGGATGACCTCGTCTACTCCGGTCCCCTCTATAAATCGATGGCTATCGAAGGCAGCAAGATTCGCCTGAGTTTCAACCATACCGGAAGCGGGCTTGCCTCGCGCGATGGCAAACCTCTCGACTGGTTTCTAATCGCGGGTGAAAACGGAAGATTCGTCAAAGCCCAAGCCGTGATCGAGGGCAACACCATTGTTGTTTCCAGCGACGCCGTCGACAAACCGATTGCAGCAAGATTCGCCTGGCACCAGGAAGCCCAGCCAAACCTCATCAATAAAGAAGGCCTGCCCGCCGGACCTTTCCGAACGAATCGCCCGTAGGGGTTGCGATTGGCATAGCGGAGATGGCATCTAACGCCACGATATATTGGGTGTAATTTTTTTAAATTAGATGGCGGATTCAACATGGAAGCGCACCAGTTAGTTCTTAAAGAAGATGGATGCTGGGGTTTTCCTTTCAAGACATTTGCGAGGGCGTGAGTTGAGCTTTTGTTCAACTTCCTCGATCTTACTTTCGGAGACTTCATCGAAGTCGGTTCCTTTTGGGAAATACTGTCTGATGAGGCCGTTGGTATTTTCGTTGAGGCCACGTTCCCAAGAGCTGTAAGGGTGGGCGAAATATGAAGTGCTCTCCAAGATCGCATCAATGATGGCGTGGGCCGAAAATTCCTTCCCGTTGTCAAAGGTCAGAGTGTGCAGCTTTGAGCGATGGGGAAGAAGCCTCATCATGATTGCCATCGCGACAGCATGGGCAGTCTTGTTGGGAACTTTGGCGATGATTGTGTAGCGGCTCAATCTCTCAACCATCGTCACTAGAACTGAACCTGAGGCTCTTCCAATGATCGTGTCCATTTCCCAATCGCCTAAACGGGAACGCTCCTCGACGACAGCTGGGCGTTTGTCGATTGAGACCGCGTTTGGAATTCAGCCTCGGTTGTCTTGGTTCAGACTTCGATTCCGATAGGATTTAATCTTGTGGCGAAGATGAGTATGCAGCTCCCCTCCGACCTGTTTATCCGCATAGACTCTGAGATAGATCGTCTCATGGCTGATGGCGGGGCGATTCAAAATCTTAAGCTCAGAACTGATTTGGTCAGGGCTCCATTGCTGGGAAGTGAGCTTCTCGACGGCAAACTCCCAAGACTCAAGAGAGCACCTTGAAGCTCGACAGGAGGCCAATTGAGACCGCCTTTGAGACAATCGATCGGCCTGAGAATATTGATAGCCTCCGAGGTTCGTGGCGTTGCGCTTGAGCTCACGGCTGATTGTGGAACGGGCACGACCAAGGGCTGAGGCAATGATCGCAGGCGAGTCGCCTTTGCGCTTCATGGTGGAAATGGTATGTCTCTCTTCGCGGGTCAGGTGGGTGTATTTCATTTGGCACAGGTTCAGTTTTTGTAGGCGGAACCGGTGCTGTTATAATCAGCTCCTGGCCCGCACTTCAAACCAACCGGTGCACTTCCGGTTTGAATCCAAGGACCTTAAAAAGACTCGCGCCTTGGTAGCCAATGAGGTTGCTAAGGGTATGTAACGAGAAATACATATAAACCATTAGTGGTTATGGGGAGCGTGGTACAAAGAGAGTCAATATGACCTCAAGTATCCTCCTCCCCAAACGCGCGGCGTCGCTGGTGAGAAATTTTCTAAGGTCTAGCATGGGATTTTGGTTCCAGTTAGGTTTTCGGGCTGAAATTCACGCTACTATTTCTTTGATCACCCGCCCGTGGACATCGGTGAGGCGGATGAGTTACGATGACGGAATGACTTGGCCAGATGCGAGGATTATCTTCCCATACACCACCGCCTACAGTGACATCGCCGTCCTTTCAGACGGTCGAATTGCCGTCCTGTTCGAACGGGACAACCCCACAAAAATTGACCTGGCCATCCTGTCCTTGCTTGGTGGGCCATCTCCCGACAACAAGTGAAACGGTCTCTACAAAATGAAAATTGATTGCCTAGCAACTCAGAAGCCACTGGGAATTCAGCCATTGACATCTTTCTAAACACCGCTTACAAAGCGTCAGTTAAAAAGTGGAGGATAGAGTATTTTCTATCCAAATTAACCTACCTTGGTATCGATAAAATATGAGAAAAAGTGAAAAACAAAAGGGCGCCCGTGTGAACCGGCGAGATGTTTTGAAGTCAGCGGGTTGCTTCCTGATGCTGCCTGCTTTGGAAAGTTTTGGCCAAGAGCCCGAGGGCAATGATGCTGTGAAAGCAAATCGTCTGTTTTGTATGAATATAGGTAATGGCATGTGCTCTGACAACTTCCCGACGTCCACGGGCAAGGACTATCAGAGCTCTTCTACATTCCAGCCGCTGGAAAACTTAAAGGATGATTTCACTCTCTGTACGAATTTAAGGAACTACGGGAGTCACGAAAGCACGATGTACGCTTTTGCGGAATATGCTGACCACACAAATCCCCAGTTGATTAAAGATTCGCTTGACGAGGTCGCGGCGGCTCACATTGGTAATGACACGCGCATTCGAAATTTGGTCGTTGAACAGAGGAATTCCTATGGAATTTCCTGGAAGGGTGGATTGCCTGTTTCCCCAATCTCGGACGTGCAGATTTTGTTCCAAACCATCTTTGGCAAAGTCGACAAGACAAAGCGGTCCGAATTGCTGACGCTCAAAAAATCGATGCTGGATGCTAGTATAGCTGACGCTAAGAGCATGATGAATAAGGTTTCTCAGGAAGACCGCGCCAAATTGGATGAGTATTTTTCCAGTTTGCGTGAATCTGAAAAGTCGATCCAAAGATCGGAGCGCTGGTTGGGCCAAGAGCACGTAGAGGTGCCATTCCCTGGAAACGTGAAGTTCAAAACAGACGGCCTCAGTGAGTATTCAAAAAAGATTTTAGTGTGCCCGCATTTCAATCAACGTTCAACCTATTTGGATTTGCTCTTTCTGGCATACAAATTTGACGTCACGCGAGTGGCCAATGTGTATTCGGAATGGAATTGGCTTGGTCATCATACAGATTCCCATCAAGTAGCGACTGAAGAGGGCTTGCTTAAGAACATCGAGGCGGACCAGGGCTATATGATGCAGACGGCTCGTTTCCTGGAGAAGCTCAAATCAACTAAGATAAAAGCGGGCGGAACCCTACTGGATCAGACGGTTTGTATGGTCACCAGTTCTCTGAGTATTAGCAAAGAAGAAGGCCCTCACGGTATGAAGAATAATCCCGTGATAGTCGCTGGTGGTGGATTTGAGCATGGTAAACATATTAAGTTTAACGGGACAGACAACCGGAACAACGTCTACCTCGCAGCCTTGCAGCATCTGGGTCTCGAAGTCGAACATTTTGCCACCAGCAGTGGATGCGCCAAAATCTAAGGCAAGTTCAATGAGACTCTTATCTCTAGCGTTGATGGCGTGGACTTCAGTCTCCGTTACGCATGGTGTTGAAAGCAATGCCGATTTCGACCTCAATAGGACCTTCTTAGCAACGTACTGTGTCAGTTGTCATGGTAATGAAAAAAACAAAGGCGATCATAATTTTGAAACGTTTTCTGACAAAGACTGGAACGATCATGACTTATTAGATGAACTGTTAGGGGTGTTGGCAGAAAATGAAATGCCACCCAAAAAAGCCAAGAAGAAGCCGTCAGCTAAGGAGATGGCGGTTTATGAAAAGCTCCTGGCCAAGCAGTATCTGACAATCCAATCAAAGTTGCCCGGTGTTCTCACGCGTTTGAATCGCGCGGAATATGAGAACACGATCAATGATGTTTTTTTCACCAAGTTAGAAGTCAAAAACTACCTGCCTGTGGACAACACCAGGGATGGCTTTGACAATGAAGGCGATAAGCTTGTGATGTCACCCTATGCTATAGATAGCTATTTCCGAGTTGCCTCTGAAATCGCTGAGAAGGTCGTGGGAGGCATGCCCGGGACTTCTACAACCCATCATAGTTATAACAATGGTCTAGGCCGCAGATTAGGTAGCGATGGAGTTGCGTCCTATGAAAATACCAATGACGGTATGACTACCGAAGGGTATCGTTACAATGATGCATCCCGTGGGGTTGGATTCAAATATGGTGATACAGTGCCAGGCCATTACGATGTGAAGGTCAATGGACATTTTACGTTTATTGATCCAACCGTTGGCGGCGCTTTTCTTAGGGAACGTGATTTATATTTTAAGGTTGACCTGGGTAAAGAAAATGAACGCTTGAGAATCACAACCAATATAGACCCTAAGCTCAGTAAAAAAGCACTCAGCACCCAGGATTTTTTATTAAGCGACAAAGTGCGGATCTATTTGGAGCCAGGACAGAATGCTGTTCTTTATAGTTACAATTATTTTTATCCATTGCCCAAGGATCTCAGTAAACTCAAGCCGATACCCCCGCTGCCGGTAGACAAGGCGTTCTCCAGACTGCCAAAAGCGTTATTGCACTTCATTTCGGCTGACGTGACTGGCCCCTATTATGACAGTTGGCCTCCAAAAAACGAGTTTTACAACACCTACTATGAAGACCTGAAGGACCACGACCCCCATAAGCAGTATCAACAATTCATTAAAAAGCTGGCCATTAAGCTCTTCCGTCGACCGGTGAGCGACGGAGAATTGGCGCGATTTTTCGATGTCGCAAAAAAAAGGTATGAAACGGATCAGAATGTCTTCAATGCCGTGCAGTCGGCTTTGACGATGATGCTCTGCTCACCCAGGTTTTTGTATAAGTACGAAGGTGATTCTCTAGATCTTGATGAGTATGCGATTGCCTCCAGGTTGTCTTACTTTTTGTGGAATACGCTGCCCGACGAGCGTTTGATCAAGTTGGCTTCCGAAGGGAAGTTGCAGGATCCAAGCGTTCGTTCTGCGGAAGCCTTAAGGATGCTGGAAGACCCTAAATCCCAGCGTTTTGTTACTGATTTCACCGAGCAGTGGCTCGAGCTTCATAAAATCGATGTCGTCAATCCACAAAGCGATCTCCTCAAATATACATTTAAAGGATTTACAAATATTAGACCCTTCATGGGGCAGGAAAGTATCGAGTTTTTTAAGGTGATTTTGAATGAGAATCTAAGCCTTCTCAATTTCATTGATTCTGATTTTGTGGTGATCAATCAACCCTTGAATGAAATTTATAAATTGGATCTCCCTGAAAAAGAGAAATTGCCAAAAGGATCTGACCAAAAAGAGCGTGACAGAAAGTTGCGGCGTGAAAGGGGCTTCCGAAAAGTTATGCTTGATAAAGAATCGCGGCGTGGTGGCCTGTTGACGCAAGCGGGTATTTTGATGATGACCACCAATGGCGAATTCACCAACCCTTTCTATCGGGGGGCCTGGGTGGCTCAAAGTATCTATGGGCTGGAATTGAAACTTCCTGCCAATCAGGAAATAGAAGCCCTGAAAGCGCCGACGGAAACATTCACCATCAAAGACAGTATCAATGAGCATCGTAACAACCCGAGCTGCGCCTCTTGTCACGTCAAGATGGATCCCTTTGGCCTGGCCTTGGAAAGCTTTGATGTTTTTGGTAGATGGCGTGACACGTATTCGAAATTTGTTCTAACAAAAACAACTATCGAAAAAACCGTCGAAGGGAAGACGAAGAAGACCGAAAGGACTGAGGGAAAGTATGAACCTACGACGAAAGTAGAGGACGACGCCGTTCATCGTGATGGTCGTCCTATTGATGGCATTGAAGGTCTCAAAAAGTTGATCTCGGAAGACAAAGATAAATTGGCCAGGAACGTCCTCACAAAGCTCTCGGAGTATGCTATGGGAAGAAAGATGAATTATGCTGATTCTAAGATGATTCATCGCCTTTTAGAGGCATCAAAAAAGAACGATTATCAGTTGCGTGATTTGATGGTTAGTATGATTGCCGACGAATCATTCACAAAACGATAATTTAAGGCCCGAATCATCCATCGCAAAGAAACCAATAATGACTCACCCGGGTATTCCGAGATTGAAACCGTTTTCGGCTGTCCTTAGAAAAAGGCCTCGGATGCGTCGTATCTTTTACAGAAAAAAAATCATGGCTCGAATGTCTTACTCCGTGCGGCGTGCTCTTGTGGTCTTGACTTTGGTTTGCGGGTTCAGCAAGGCCGAGGATGAGCCAGTCGAATATGACCGAACAGCCGTTCTCGCAAAACTCGATGAGGCGGCTGCAAAAACCGACGATCCCGCAGTCAAACGTGCTCTAAAAAAGATGGGCGAATGCGCTGAGCGTGGCAATAAATTACTGACCCTCAGTGGCCTCCGAACGCTCCCGCCTGAGATTGGACAGCTCACAAATCTGACCGGGTTGACCCTCCATGACAACCAATTCACCACGCTTCCGCCCGAGATTTGTCAGCTCACGAAGCTGACGTATCTGGGACTCAAGCGTAACCAATTCACCCCGTTCCCGCCCGAGATTGCGAAGCTCACGAAGCTGAAGCATCTGGACCTCGGAGAAAACCAACTCACCACGATTCCCCCTGAGATCGGGCAACTCACAACGCTAACACAGTTGACCCTCAGTGGGAACGATCTCTCGACGCTCCCACCCGAGATTGGACAACTCACGAACCTGACGCATTTGAGGCTCTGGGACAACCAGCTCTCGACGGTCCCCCCCGAGATCGGACAGCTCACGAAACTGACGAATTTGAGTCTTTGGGACAACCAACTTCCGACGCTCCCGCCCGAGATTGCACAGCTCACGAACCTGACCGGGCTGTCCCTCCATGACAACCAATTCACCACGCTTCCTCCCGAGATTTGGAAACTCACGAAGCTGACGCATCTGGGGCTCGGAGAAAACCAATTCACCACGCTCCCGCCTGAGATTGGACAGCTCACGAACCTGACGTGGTTGTATCTCGAAGGTAACCAACTCACCTCGCTTCCGTCCGAGATTGGACAGCTCACGAACCTGACGGGGTTGACCCTCCATGGTAAACAATTCACCACGCTCCCATCCGAGATTGGGAAACTCACGAAGCTGGTTTATCTGGGGCTCGGAGGAAACCAATTCACCACGCTCCCGCCTGAGATTGGACAGCTCGCGAACCTGATGTGGTTGTATCTCGAAGGTAACCAACTCACCACGCTTCCGCCCGAGATTGGGAAACTCACGAAGCTGACGGAGCTGCAAATCGAAAAAAACCCCCTGACCGACACAGACTTGGAACATTTGAAGCCGCTACAAAGCTTAACACGACTGAACGTTTATGATACCAAGGTTACTATTGCAGGCGTCGAAGCCTTTAGAAAGGCGCTACCGAATTGTGAGATCGAGGTGCCAAGGCAATAACCGTGATATGTGTTTTCCGCAATTCACGGTGAGCATTGTCGGGGCCATTGGCGGGGGCTTGATCAAGAAGGCGTTTCAGATCGAAGATGTCAAAACCACCAGCGCCAAACTGGAGGGTTTCGAGCTGGGTGCAGATGGCCAGAGTTACTTTCCTGCGGAGGCGACGATTCAGGGCGATAATGTCGTTGTTTCAAGCGATGCCGTGAAGAGTCCCAAACACGTTCGTTACGCCTCTCTTTTTTCGCTCATTTCGCTTCTTTCGCGGTTAATTCTGAACTCTCTTTACTCTTTTTCTCCCTCGCTTGATCGCCCTGGCGCCGAGGAAGAGGAAATGAAAATGATCTGTCCAGATTCTGCATCGCCGGTAGTAGTAGTGTCTATGAATGAGCATCCAGCGCAAAGGAACCCTGCCATGACTTCCACGAGTCGATCTCTCCCGCAATCGTTTTCGTCTTTCCTGCTGACGGTAACCATGCTGACGGTTGCGCTGCTGGCTTTTGTGCCGGTGGCGTTCGGCCAAGCGGAAACCCTCGGCGGCGATACCGTGAGCAAAGAACTCAGCCTGGACCTTGGTAAGAGTGTATCGATGAAGCTGGTGCACATTCCAGCCGGCACGTTCAATATGGGCAACCACGACAGCCCGGCGGAAACGATCAAGAAAGTCGGGGGCAAGGAGGAGACCGTGTCAGATGAGTATCCTGCCCATGAGGTGACGATCAGCAAGCCCTTCTACATGGGCATCTACGAGTTGACGCAGGCCCAGTGGAAGGCCGTGATGGGCACGGAACCATGGCTGACAAAGACGGCCCTGGGGTACGCGGGTGCGCAACCAAGACCAGAAGGCTTTGACGACTATCCCGCAGTCTGGATGAACTCTTACGATGCAATCGAGTTCTGTCGCAAGCTCTCGAAGAAGACCGGCATGACCGTCTCCCTCCCGACCGAAGCGCAATGGGAGTATGCCTGTCGTGCGGGAACTACCACGACCTTTTCCTTCGGAGATGATGTGTCGAAACTGAACGACCACGGCTGGTACGGCGGGTTAGCCGCAGGCCAGAAGGAAGATTACGCTCACCGTGTCGGCCAGTTGAAGCCCAACGCCTGGGGCCTGTATGACATGCACGGTAACGTCTGGGAATTTTGTAGTGACTGGTATGACAAGGACTTCTACAGCAGGTCACCGAGTGTTGATCCGGAGAACACCACGGAAACCGATCTGCGCTGTCTGCGCAGTGGGTCGTTTCACAGCGTTCCCGCCGTGTCTCGCTCCTCACAACGCGCCAGGTGGGTAGGTCCCAAGCAAGTCCGCTACAACTACGGTATCCGGGTCGTCGTTGCGACGGGCGCTCGCGCAAAAGACCAGTTGAAATCGCACTTCAAACCGATTTTTGAAAAATTCGGGAAGCACAGTACGACAAAAGTAAAGGTGGTGTCCGGGCCCGAGGCCGTTCAGATGAGAAACGGTGGCGTCGCCGGCAAGCAGTGGATCGCGACCTCCGGCGAGGATCGGTTCAAGCTGACCATTGAAGATGCGACCGGCGCCAAGCTCGAGCAACTGGTCAAGCGTCTTGAGAAGCTTCCCAACTCCTACATGAGCGCGTGCGTGGCTGTGTCTGATAAGGGAGAAGACGGAATCGCGATCTATGCGGACCTCGGTGGAGCAAGAGCGCATGGCGGAAAAGGATATATCAATCTGGTTCCTCATGCCGACGCCTTGGTGATCGCCCATGAAGCCGGCCACACGCTGGAGCAGGTCGCCATGCAGTCAGATCCCAAGATACTCGACAAGTGGGAAGAGGCCATCAAAGCGGATAAGATCTCCGTCTCCGACTATGGTGACACGGTAAGCCATGAAGATCTCGCAGAATTCGCCATGGTGTATGCTGTCTGTCTGGACGCGGGCCCGGAGCATCTGGCGGAACTGAAGAAACTCTCGCCCAAGCGGTTCGCGCTCTGGCAGAGCATATTGGCGGCATATAGTCCCGAGGCGCTACGAAAAACGCTCGACCCGTTTTACAAACAGCACATCGTCGCCGATGGCCTCGTGGTCGCGGGGTCAGAGAAAGTTTCCTTACACGCTCTGGGAGAAGCGGGCTACCTGATAAAAAAGATGCTCGCCAATCGGCCTGACCTGATCACGGATCTTTGCGAAAAGCGAAAGATGTTCGTGGCCGTGATGGCTTACTGCGAACTGCAGACCGACCTGCCCGACTGTCGAAACATGTCGCTTTGGTGGGCCTATCGCGCTCGAGGCCTGGGGTCCAGGCCGGTCAGTTGTGCCGAAGAAAATTTGCTGAACCTCAAGGGCGATCCTTACAAGGGTGAAAACATCTTCGTTCACGAATTCGCCCACGGGATTCACAGTGTCCTTGGCGAGGAGTTCAACGTGCGACTTAGGGAGCTATTCGACGAGGCGATGGAAAGTGGCCGCTTCGGTGGATATGCAATCGACGGAGGCGTCGCGGAGTTCTGGGCCGAAGGCGTTCAGACATGGTTCGAGTGCAACGACCGCAAGAAGCCGAAGACTGGCAGAGGGTCGCACTCGTTCACCGTGCTCGGGCCCGGAGGAGAGATCGTCAGTCACCTGACCACCCGCAAGCAGTTGAGAACACACTGTCCGGAATTCGCCAAACTGCTCGACAGTACGTTTCGACAAAACAAATGGGTCTACGTGCCCGTGTTGAAGCGGCTGCACGAACCACACTTAAGCGGCTTCGATCCGGCCGACGCGCCTGAGTTCCGCTGGCCGCCCGCGGTGATCAAGGCCTACCATCGAATCGAAGCTGAGAACGCCAAGAAGGAAAAGCAACGCAAGACCAAATCACAGCGCTAGCGCCGCCGGGCGCAAAGGTTCTGTTGAAAGAGAGAAGACAAATATGAGAAGAAAACTACCTGTCTTTTGTATCAGTGTACTTGCCTTGTGCTGCATCTGTGCGCACGCGCAAGAGAAGACGGACGGTGACAGCAATGGACCGGTTTCAGAGAAGAATGTGCAATCCATGTTCTACAAGGCACAACACCAGGAAACCGGCAACATGTGGGACGTTTGGCTCTACCATCATGAAGGAACATACTATCTCTACTACCTCGCAAATGTCGGCGAATACCGCTGGCGCTGGGACAATATTTCCATGGCCACGTCGCCTGATGGCATACACTGGACTGAAAAGGGGCCAATCCTGAAAAAGACTCCGGGAGCCAAGTGGATGGGCACCGGTTCGACCTGGAAGTCGCCGACCTTCGAGCAGGACGGTAAATTCTATATGAATTACTCCGAGGAGTTCGACGGGCGTCAGAACATCTATTTTGCCGAATCCACGGACCTCCTCAACTGGACCCGTTTAGAAGGGGAAGAATACCGATTCGTACAGAACGAACAATGGTACGAGAAGAAGGGGCGTTGGGACTGCATCTGGACCATCCCCAAGCCAGGGGGCGGGCTCTACGGTTACTGGACCGCAAGTCCGGATCGCTCGAAGAAGGAAGCGGCTGACGGAATATTCGGCTTCGGCGTGTCGCTCGATGGCGTGCACTGGAAAGCACTTGCGCCTCCCAGAGTGATCGATGATGAGAACAGTGGAGAGGTCGGCGCGGTGGAGAAGATCGGTGGCAAGTACTACATGTTGTTCGGCCACTATCCCGCCATGACGACGCTTGTTGCAGATAGCCCCGAAGGCCCCTTTCGCAAGGCAAAGAAGAATTACAAGGTCTTAACAGGGCATACCTATTTCTCTCGCTTTTTCCGTCATCCTGAGGGTATGCTTGCCTGTCATTTCACCCAGGCCAGAGACGTCCAGGTTTCATTCGCCCCAATCAAGGACGTGCGTATTGATCACGAGGGAACGCTACGCTTCGGGTGGTGGAAAGAAAACGAGAAGATGAAACACCGGCCAATCGCCGTTGAAAGGCCGCTTGATTCCAAAGCCGCTGTCGCCTTGCTCGGCAATACCTTTGACACGAAACAGGGAATCATTTTGGAAGGAACCCTGAAGCTGCCGAAGGCAAAGGATTCGCCACGCTGCGGGGTCTACCTTGAATGCAAAAATAATTTGGGAGTCGGCGTGTTAATCGACAGCACCGGGGTCGCTGAGTTGGGCCCGATGAAAGCGGACGGCACAGACTTCAAGGCGGAGAAGCGCGTCGACCGGGAGATGACGTTCGATAGCCCGGCCGCATTTCGCTTACTTCTCAGAGGATCGTTGATGGAATTCTATCTCGACGATATCCTGATCGAAAGCTTCGCTCTGCCAGCCAATGCTACCGGCCGGATTGGACTGATCAACGCCGTGGAAACCATGGACACACTGAAAGCTTGGAATTAGGTTAAAACCGAGCTCCCACAACCCATGCTAAAAAGAATCTTCAATCTAAAACAATCCCTACTTGCACTTGTTGGCTTCAGCGTGCTGATCGTTGGACTATCTTCCAGTGTTTTTGCTCAAACCAACCTGACGGCCGGGTCCATTTCGGCTGACAGCATTCGCCTGGACTGGACCAGTGATACGCGCGTATCACTTGAGCGGAAGCAAGAGGCTGGTCGGTTCGAGCCGATCGCAAGATTGGACGCGGACTGCAATACATACCTGGATTGTGGTCTGGCCGAGGCCAAGAAGTATACCTATCGGTTACGACCGGTGCTTGGTTGGCAGTACGACTTTGGTCCAGATGCTCCGCCCGCTGAAGGTTCTATTCGTGTGAGATACTCCAGTGCCTATTCGCCTGAAAAAGGCTTCGGCATTGTCCGAGATGAGATTGCAGAACCAGGTGGCGACCGCGACCGCGGCGGAAACGTCGAGCGGAGGCTGGCCACGCTGGTCTATCAGAACCCGAAGCTGACGTTCGTGCAGGATCTGCCCAATGGTGAATATCTGATCTCGCTGGCCTCCGGTGACGCCCAATACGAGGGATTGGCCTCAGTAACGCTCAATGGCCAGGAAGTTGCCCCGCTGGCCAAGACCATGCCCGGCAGATTCTTCGTGCTTGACAACCGCCCGGTTGCCATCTCCGAGGGCAAGTTGATCGTTGAGATCGGTGGCCACGGGCGGATGAACTATTTAACAATTTCCCCCCGATCCAACGAGGCTCCCGTGCTTGCCGAGACATCGGCAAAAACCTTGTCCCTTTTACCTTCGCCCGGTGACACAAGCTATTATGT
>Ga0075444_10001865_pt1 | contig 12886 bp, 10 predicted proteins | sample CoawatmetaG01DNA_FD_76836 | JGI IMG/M metagenome (GOLD analysis project Ga0075444, IMG submission 76836) | Marine microbial communities from the West Antarctic Peninsula - Coastal water metaG017-DNA | ecosystem: Environmental > Aquatic > Marine > Coastal | place: Atlantic Ocean: West Antarctic... | reverse complement strand
CCGCGCGGATCGCGCGCCGCGCGTCCGCCGCGTCGGCGAAGACAGGTGCGGCGCCGTCGGCGCCCGGGTGCTGGCTCACCGCGTTGATCTCCCCGGCTGGTCGTCGCGCGCCGGAACGGCCGCGTCGGCCGCCCGGATTCCGCAAGATCCCGATCGCTTCAGCGATTCATTTCCTGCGGCAACGATCCCATCGCGCCGCGGGGCGCGCCAATCGTGATTGCGAATGGGGCGCGATAAACCCGTCTTATCGGCCGGCGGCCCAGGTCTCGGCGACCTCCTGGGCGAGGCGGGCCGCGTCCGCCACGAAGTGGTGGGCCGGCCGCTTCGTGTGCATCGCCGTGAAGGTCAGGTCCGAGAGCGTCGGCTCGGCCGGCAGGACCCGCAGGGTGCCGGCGCGGAGCTCGGCCTCGACCACGGCCGGCGGGATCACGCAGATCCCGAGGCCCTCGACGCCCATCTTCACGATGGTGGCCAGCGAGGCGCTCGTGTGGATCTGGCTCGGCAGGAGGTTCTCCTGCAGGACGAGGTCGCGCAGCTCGACGTAGGGGCTGGTGTTGCGCGGGTAGGTGATGAGCGGGTGGTGCAGCAGCGCGCCGAGGCTCAGGGGCTCGTCGCCCGGCAGCAGGCCCGGCGCGGCGATCCAGGCGACGGGGGTGCTGAACAGCGCGCGGTTGGCGAAGCTCGGCAGGGTGATCGGGCCGACGAGGAAAGCGAGGTCGATCTCGTCGGCGACCAGGGCGGCCTGCATGTTCGGCGAGATGTCGACCGTGATGTCGACGCCGATCCCGGGATGGGCGGCGCGCATGCGCTCGATGAAGCGCGACAGCCACAGGTGGACGATCGTCTCGGACACGCCGAGCCGCAGGGTGCCCCGCGTCCGGCCGGTCTCGTGCAGGGCCGCGCTCATCTCGGTCTGGAGCGCCAGGAACCGCTCGGCGAAGCCGAGGAGCAGACGCCCCCGCTCCGTCAGCGCGACGTCCCGGCTGCGGCGCTCGAACAGCGTCCCGTACTCATGCTCCAGGGCCGCGATGCGCTGGGAAACCGCCGGCTGGGTGGTGTTCACCTTCTCGCTGGCGCGCCGGAAGCTCGAGAGTTTCGCGACCCAGTAGAACACCTCCAAGCTGCGGAAATCCGCCATCCCGCGATCGTCCCGCGCCGCCGTCGTGTCCGGTCATATCGCGCTCCGGCGCGCGGAAGCGCAAGCGTGCGGCTGCTCTCGTCCTGGGTGGACGACCTGACGCTCGCGCCGCGGCGCGCCGCTAGAGGTCCGACACGGTCGTGGCCGGGCGGGCCGGGCGCATGTGCGCGAGTAGCAGGCGCGCTTCCGCGACCAGGGGATGGTCCAGGTACCAGAGGCCGCAGGCCCAGCCGGCGACCCCGGCGGCGATCGCGGCCGCGAGGCTCGGCAGCGGCGTCTCGGCCGACCATCCCCAAGCCGACATGACCAGGATGGCGGGTGCGACGGCGATCGCCGTCAGTGTGGCGGCGTGGAGGTAGATGGGGGCGTAGTCGCGCCTGAAGGTGTCGGTCATCCGCTCGAGATGCGGCCGATAGAGTCCCACGGCCAGGAGCGCCTCGCCGATCCGTGCCGCGCCCGCGCCGCCGAGGCCGAACAGGCAGCCGACGCTGAACATCACGAAGCCGGCGCCGTGGCGCAGGAACTCGAACCGCGCCTGGAGGGCGGTCTGATCCCGGATCAGGAACACCTCCCAGGTCATGCTGAGCGAACTCAGGACGATCGCGGCCACGGACAGCAGGCAGAAGGGCAGCGCCGCGCCGTCCCAGCCCGGACCGAGCAGGAGGCGCACGATCGGCCCGGCCAGGACGGCCGCGCCCGCGAAGGCCGGCCAGAGCAGCACGGTGATCATCCGCAGCGTGTGGAGGTAGCACGCGCGCAGGGACTGTCCGTTCCGCTGCTGATTCGCGAGGTCCACGAAGGTGATGCGGGTGATCACCACGTGGAGGTGGTCCCACATCAGGGTGTTGAGGCTCGCCGCGCGGGAGTAGAGGCCGAGGGCGCTGAGCCCGAGCATCCGCCCGAGGACGAGGTCGCCCATCCGGCCGGCGATCCCCGCGACCCCCGCGATGGCGAAGAGCCGGCCGCCGTAGGTCAGGATCTCGCGCCAGCCCGCGAGCCCGAGGCGCAGCGACACGTAGCGCAGCCCGAGGCCGTTCGCAGCCAGCGCCGCCGCGACGGCGCCCGCGGCCTGCCCGTAGGCCTGGCTCATGTAGCTGAAGCCGAGGAGGGCCAGCGCCAGCATCGCGCCACTGGCGACGAGACCGCGCAGCATGTTGACCAGGGCCACGCCGCGGAAATTGCCGTGCCGCTCGATCATGGCGGCCGGGCGGAACTCCAGTGCGCCGACGAGGGGCACCACGGCGAGGATGGCGAGGGCGCGCTGGACCTCCGGCTCACCGAGGAGAACGCTGCCGAACACGCTGAAGGCCAGGATCAGGATCGCCGCCGCGCCCGACAGCATCAGGTTCACCGTGAAGACGCTCGCCAGCAGCGCCGCGTCCACCCGCTCCGCGCGGACGATGTAGCTCGATAGGCCGCAGGAGCGCAGCGTCGACAGCAGGCCCGCGATGGCGGCCGCGAGGCTGAAGATGCCGGTCTCGTGGGGGGTGAGCAGGCGCGCCAGGGCGAGCGAGGTACCGAACTGTGCCAGGAACAGGCCGCCCTGGCAGAATCCCATCCAGGCCAGGCTGCGGCGCTTCGAGAACGCGGGCGGCGCCGTCGCTTCCGGCCCCTCTCGGAGTTCTGCCATGGGATCCTTCGGACGCGACAGGGTGGAGGCGGCGCTGGCTGCGGCCAGGGCGCGATCGGTCAGAACGGTCTAACAATGCCCGGTCGACCGTGGCAGCTGGCCAATCGGAGGACCAGGCCCACGCCCGATGGCCGAGGCCAAGCGGGCCTGCCGTCAAGCTCTGGAGCCGCGGAGAGGCCTGAAACCTTCGGATTCCTGCCAGGGAAGAGCTGCCTCTTGCTGTATGGGGTGAGTAGAATCGGGGTGCGTCGATAGAGAAATCCAGGATCCGAGGTATCCATTCTTTATCGGCTGCTTCTGGTGCGGCTCGGGCTGTATGCATCGCGTTGTATCGCGATTTCGAAAAAATCGATCACATGAATGGTGCGCGGCTCGGACAGAATGATCTGCATCGGCGGGCGAAAGCTCTCGCGAATGATTTGAGGGCACCGTCTCGGCGCGTCCGGGGCTGCTCTCTGATGCACTGGGCAGAGGAGATATCGCGCATTTGTGGTGATAGACCGGCAAATTCTTGGGACGTATTTCTCGTCTCATGGGACGAGAAAAGCGAGATCGGGCGATCGTGGTCGGAGCAGGGGGCGGAGCTGATCTCTTTCTATAGTTCGCCGACGATGGGAGCAGCGGCCGCTTTGCCTCAGCAGCCGCGATTTTTTGCGACGCCACATCACCGAGATGTTTGGTTCCGCATCCAAAAGGCGTAGCCCGCCCTACGGCGCACGGATCAATGGAGTGCAATGATATTACTATACCTTGTCTGCAGCTTGTTTTATAAGTTCCCGGTCCTGGCAGTATTTTTGAGATAATGCCAAATGAAAGTCAGCTTTATCGTATGTACCCGGAACCGCGTTGCGTCCCTCTTGGAAACGCTCGGGTCGATGACGCGGGCGATCGAGGCCGCGCCGGGCGCTGAGGCCGAGATCATCGTCGTAGATAACGGGTCGAGGGACGGGACGGATACGGCGCTGAAGCGCTGGTCGGCCTCCGTGTCGACCGATCGTTTCGATGTTCTGCTCCTCGCGCAGTCGCGCCCGGGTGTTGCTGGGTCTCGAAACGCCGCGATCGCGCGTTCTTCCGGAGACATCATCGCGTTCATCGACGACGATTGCGTCGTGTCGGATCAGTATCTGCGAGACCTGATCGCGCACTATGCCGGCGACACGGAAAGCGTCATTCGCGGTGGCCGGGTCGAGCTGGGATCGCCGCAGGACATCGACTTCACCACGAAGACCGCGGCCCGGGCCAGCCGGCTGACGTACCCTGACCATCCCGGCGGCTTCGTCCACGGTTGCAACATGACCTGCAGCCGTGCCGTCATCGAGCGGATCGGCGGGTTCGACGCGGCCTTCGGCCCCGGAGCGACGTTCCGCGCGGCCGAGGATACGGATTTCATCTATCGCGGCTGGGCGGCCGGCGTGGCCGTCGAGTACGTGCCCGACATGAGCGTCAAGCACTTCCACGGGCGCCGGGATCACCGCACGATCGACCGACTGCACTGGAACTACCAGTTTGGCAACGGCGCGCTCTACGCCAAGCACATCGGCCGCAGCCCGTGGCTGATCAAGCACCTGTACTGGTCCGCCCGCAACGCCGCCCGCGAGCTGGTCGGGGGCCCGCGCTTCGACGCGCATCTCGGCCTGACGTGGCGCGCCATCGTGACCGCCAATCTGAGCGGCGTCCTGGCCTTCGCCTGGCACAGCGCGCGGACGCTGCTGACGCGCTCCACCGTCCGGGCCTAGACCCCTGCGCTCCGTCGGGCACGGCCGGAGCGCGGCTCGTGCAGTGGCCCGCTCAGCGGGTCGTCGCGCCGCCGGACTGCGCGAGGAGCGTCCGGCCGAGCATCAGTAGCGTGACGCGCCGTCCGAGCTTCATCGCCGGGTAGAGAAGCCGCGCACGACCGGGACTGCGCAGGAGTCGCGCGAGGAGCCGGCTGGCCACGCCCCGGTCGTCGCTGAGGCGCGACAGCAGGACGAGCGCGTCCGGGCCGTAGTACAGGTTCGCCCCGTGACGGACGACCATGCCCTCGTTGAGGTCGTACCCGCGCCGGGTGATCTCGTCGACCAGGGGACCGCCGCTCCGGGCGTCCACCAGGGCGACGGTGCCCACGGACCGGCGCAGGGCCATGAGGTGCACGTAGTTCGAGCAGAACGGACATTCGCCGTCGTAGACCACCGTCAGGGCGGCCTCGGTGGAGGGGGCGGTCATGGGGTCAGATCGATCCTGTGCTCGGCTTCGGACACCACGCGGCGGACGGTGACGCCGTCCTGCATGCTGAAGCAGACGGATTCGCGCCGGTACACGTAGGCGACGATGTCGGCCATGGCGACCGTGTCGAAGCCGGCGGCATACTGGAGCGGCACGAAGAAGTGGTGCGGATAGAGCGCGTAGGGAAACAGGCCGGTCCTATCGCGGATCGCGCTCACGAGGCGATGGTAGCCCCGGATATAGGCGTCCATCGCCGGCCCATCGATCTCGGTCTTCGCGTATTCCTGCCCCATGCCGTCCGGCGCGGTCAGGACGGGCACGTCGCAGGCCGTCGAGGCCGTGACCTTGCGGAACACCTGAGTCCCGCCGTTCGGATTGTCGAGGGCGAAGGCGTGCGCGGCGTCGGGCGCGCCGTAGGCCATGTGGGCGAACGGGTAGGAGTAGAAGGTGAAGAAGTTGGTCGGCACGTAGTGCCGCTGGCCGTTCCGGTCGATCGCCTCGAAGTACATCTTGTTGTTGGCCAAGGTGTCGTACCAGCCGAGCCAGGCCTGGGTCATGAAGGTGTTGCCGGTCAGGATGAACAGCACCGACAGGATCCCGACCGAGACCGGCGGGCGCTCGTAGTGCCGGCTGACGACGACGGCAGCGATGGCGAGGTTCAGCATGATCCAGGGGGCGAAGTTGGCGCCCATGAGCACGATGATCGACAGGTGCATCACGTCGAAGCCGAGCAGGAGCAGCAGCAGCCAGCGGCGCGGCATCAGGATCCCCACCAGGGCGATACCCTGCCCGAACAGGATGAGCGTGTTCGTCAGCGCGCTCGAATGGCTCAGGATCATCCGCATCGCCTCCACCAGCACGGGCCAGCCCGCGTAGGGGACGTGATTGTTGTCGAGGCCGACGACGAAGATCTTGCCGGGATCGTTGTTGAGCAGCCAGGAGAGCGGGCCCTCGTCGAGCGTGACCTTGGCGAGGAACGAGGAATAGTAGTTGCCGAGGTGGATGCTGATCGCCGCCGCGATCAGCACCTTCGAGAACATCGTGCTGGCCGCCGCGACGTCCGCCCGCGCCGAGGCGCCCAGGCCGGGCCAGTCGCGGATCCGCGCGGTCATGTGGGCCACCAGGAGGCCGGCGACGAGGCAGAAGCTCACCTCCGCGAGCGGCAGCACGTCGATGATGTGGCCGTGCCAGAGGCCGGTGACCCGGATGACCGCCTGCTTGCTCCAGACCAGATAGGTGGCGCTGATCAGGGCGAGGGAGGGCCAGCGCAGGCAGAGTACACCCCCGGCCACGGCCGCGACCCAGAGCACCGCGATGGCGCCGACGGCGACGGTCGCCTTGGCACCCGGGAGGACGATGGGGAAGAGCGGATAGTGGATCAGCGCGTACCCGCCCGCGATCGCACCGATCATCTGCAGCAACCGGACCGCGGCGAGATCGGCGGCGGCGAAGCGCACCCGCGTCATCGCGAGGGCCAGCGCCACGGGGAGCGCCACCCCGTAGTAATTGTTGATCGCCGTGACGCCGTGCGAGATCTTCAGCAGGGCCAGCAGGCCGCCGATCTGCGCGACCAGGATCAGGTAATAGCGCGCCCGGTCCGCCACCGGCCGGACGAGGCGTCTCAGGGCTGAGTCGAGGGACTTGTCCGTGCCGGTGATCGGGAGCGAGCTGCTCATCGTCTGTCTTCCGCCGCGCTGGTGCGACCGCCGCCGTTGGAGGCGACGACCTCATCCCCAAGGGCCCGCGACGACGGGGCGGCCAGCGGCCGAACGGGTCCCTCCGTCATACGGGCGTCTCGAGGAGGGCCCGCCGCGGACGAGTCCTGCCGCCGCGGGCTCCTGCCTCGCCGGTGAGCTTGGCATTTCACGGGGGTGTGAGGAGCCGCAAAGAGGGGGATCGCACCTACGCCTTTCGGTCATCCCGGCCGTCTGAAGTCCAGGCACACGCGGCCGCACCGCGGAGCGGGACGCGCGTCAGCGCGGCGCCTGTCCCGCCAGGGGGGAGGTCTCGTCGACGAACGTCATCTTGGCGGCGAGGCGCGCCGCCAGGATCCGTCGCCGCGCGGTGAACAGGGGCCTGAGGAGGGCGCTGCCCTTCAGGAAGGCCGCGATCCTGGAGCGGGACGTGAAGATGGTCGACTCGAAGGGCTGCCGGGAGACGGCGTTCGGGACGAGCGCGCGACCGCGTGTCAGGGCGCCGCGCTCGAAGAAGTAGCTCCAGTTGTCCGACGTCACCGCGACCGGTCGGTTCGCGCGCAGGATCCCCTCGGCCGCCGCCCGGGTGATGACGTAGGCCGCGGCCGTGCCGAGGCTGCTCATGTCCATGGGCAGGCACAGCCGGTGCTCGCCGACGGTCACGGCGCCGACCGAGCTGAACGCGCCGACCGTCTCGGCCCAGTTGAAGAGCAGGACGACGTCGCCGGGCCGCAAGGCGGCCTCGATGCCGGCCACGATCTGATGGATCTGCGGCGGCAGGACGACGTCATCCTCGACGATGAGGGCGTGGGGCAGGTCGAGCGCGATCATCCGCTCGTAGGCGCTCATGTGGGACAGCGCGCACCCGATCTGACCGGCGGTCAGGTCGGGCTGGAACGGGGCGTTCGGATCCGGGACCGGGCCTTCGTAGCCTGTGATCTCGCAGTGCCGCCCCCAAACGGCGGCGAGGTGCCGGGTCAGATAGGCGTGCCGTTCGCGGAACCGGGGCAGGGAGATCCCGAAGCAGTACATCGTCGTCACCTCTGATGGGGCCTGTCCGACCGGCCGCGGCGACCGCGTTCGGCGCCCGTGATTCTTCCCGATCAGGACCTTCGACCCCGATCGAGATCTTCGACGCCGGCCGTTCGGGGCCCCGCCGCGGGTCGGGCGCCGCTCAGGGCTGGCGGGTCAGTCGCGGGTGATCGGTTCGCTCCCGTCGATGGTCGGTGACCGCACCACCGGCAGGATCGCCGCGAGGAGGAGCTGGTGGAGACCGTGATTGACGAAGAGCGGGCACTCGAAACACACCAGGACGAAGAGCTGGCTCATGAACAGGATCGGCCAAGCCTCGACGTAGCCGGAGGAGCGCGCGAAATCGGCGATCACCCGGCGTGCGGTGTCGAGCAGCGCGACCGTGAAGAGGATCACGCCGACGATCCCGAACGCCACGGCCGTGTCGATGAAGTTGTTGTGGAAGAACCACAGCTTCTGCTTCATGACGAAGTGCAGGTAGGCGGCCGTGGTGACCGGGCTCTCCCAATAGGCTTTGTAGCCGATGCCGATGAGCGGCTCCCGCCAGAACTGGTCGAGGCCGAACTGCCAGAGGACGGTTCGGCCGGTCAGCGTGGTGTCCTTGCCGAGATCGGACAGAAGGCTCGCCGAGATGTCGGCCCCGCGCGCGGCGGCGACGAGGATCCCGACACCCGCCAGGGCGATGGCGATGCCGAGGCAGAAGCCGGTCACGTGCTTGCCCTGCCGCCACGCGAAGATCGCGGCGAGCGGCATCAGCCCCGCGGTGGCCGCCACCAGGGCCGTGGCCGAGTGCGTCGCCAGGAGGAGCGCCAGGGCGAGACAGAAGCCGAACGCGGTCAGGAGACGGTTCCATCCCTGCAGGAAGAGGCAGGCCGCGCAGAGGATCTGAAGGCTCGACAGGGAACCGAGGACGTTCTTGTGCGAGTAGATCCCGGCCCAGTTGCCGTCGGTCCCGCGCGTCAGGGCCGGCGCCGCCACCGTGAGGAAGGCCGACAGAAGCTGCCCGGCCAGCAGGCCCAGGAAGACGATCCTGACCAGGCGGGACAGACCCATGGTCGTCCGCAGGGTGATGCCGGCCACGATCGTCGCGAGCAACTGGAGTCCGTGATAGGCGGAGAGGCCGGGCGTCAGGGACCAGAGGGCCGACGCGATCGCGAGGAGCGGCCAGCTGAGCAGCAGCAGGCGGCTGCCGAACAGGGTGGCGACGAGGTCGCGGCGCAGGACCAGGAACGCGAAGGCGATCAGGTCGGTGCCGATCCAGACGGCCTTGTCGACGCCCGGCAGCTTGATCTGCTCGCCGACCACCGGCGCGAAGAGGAACAGGACGATCCACGCCGCGGCGGCCACGCCGAGCCGGGGCATTGCGTCGACGCCTTCACCCGCGCCCCCGGCACCCGCCCAACGGTGATCCGGCCCGTACGGCCCGAGCGGCGACCACGCGAGGCCGCTCGCATGGCCCGGTCCAAGGCTCGCCAAGTCTCGTGGAAACGCCATCGCTCGATCTCGGACGCCCGGGGTGAGGCAGTGTCCCGTCCGCCCTGCGGTCGGACACCGCTCGGGGCTGCCGCGGACACGCCCCCTCGCGAGTCGACGCTAGTCCGGGCATTCCGAACTCAGAACTCGACCAAACGAGGTAGCGGCGGCTCGCGGAGGGCGCGGGCCCGGAAGGCCGCGACGGGACACGCTGCCGAAGCGACCGCCGTGGCGGGATAAGATGCCGCAGCCCGTGTTCGCAGCCGCGACGTCGAACCGACCATGCCGCTGCGGGTACTGTCTCTTTATCATACGATTCAAGCTTGTCCGACGCTCCGCAATAGCGCGATCGGCAGGCAGCATTTCGCGGAACTTGGGACTCGTGGCGGAACTCCTGGGACGATTAGGCATTTGGCAGTTCGATAAATCCTGGAGGAGCGTTTGATGAAGGTCTCTCGTCTGTCCGGCGCGGTTGCGCTTCTGGCCCTGATTGCCGGTCCCGCCCTCGCGGCGCCGTGCAACACCGGAACCACAAAGTCGAAGACCCCCGATCAGCAGGCTTCGAATCCCAAGAGCTCCGACGTCGACAAGTCGAGCAAGAACCTCGCTGGCGGCAACCAGCCGGCCTCGCCGGGCACCGTCGGCGCCATGAACAACGCGGGCGCCACGCAGACGGCCGATCGTCAGGCGCAGACCGACGCCGGCTCCAAGTCGAATTCGACCGACCCGGCCGCCGCGAATCTGGCCGGTGGTCAGCAGCCGGCTTCCCCCGGCACGGTCGGTGCCATGAACAAGGCCGCCGCCGATCGGCAGACTGCCCCGGTATCCGGCGACGATTGCTGATCTGACCCGACCTTTCCCGGCACGTTGAGAGCCCGCCTCGCACCGTCGAGGCGGGCTCTCGCGTGCCTGCCCGCGCTCCGGACAAACCCACAGCCAGACTCCCGCCTGACGGTTTGAGCCGGCCACGTTCGGGTGTATTCGGCACCGAAACCGGGTAGATTCGGCAATCGGGCCAGGGGGAGGATCGCGACGTGAGTGGTCGCCGGGCGCTGCTGCTCATCGGAGGGATCCTGCTGGCCGCGGCCGGTCTCGCTGTCACGCCGACGGGCGAACGCCTTCGCGCCGATGCCGGCCCGGTGGTCGCGGAGGTGCGGGCGCGCGTCGCGGCGCCGGCAGCTGCGCGGCCGTGGACGTATCGTCCCGCCGTGCGGGGATCAGCGCCGCGCACCGCCATCGAGGACGGCCGGACCCTGGTCCGGCTGACGCCGGCCGAGCGCGCGCGGATCGGTCTCGTCGCCGAGGCGCGACCCGCCATCCTTCACCGACAGGAATTGACCGCCTACGGCAGCGTCCTCGATCTCGCCCGCATCACCTAACTGACCAACAGCTACGCGGGCGCCGTGGCGGCGCTCCAGACGGCCCGCGCCCGGGTCGAGGTCTCGGCCAGCGCCGCCCGCCGCGCGCGGACTCTCGGGGCCGGGGTGGTGGCGGTGGCGCAGATCGAGACCGCCGAGGGCACGCTCCTGACCGATCAGGCGTCGGTCACCGCGGCGGAGTCGCAGGTGCGCACCCTCGCGGCGACGGCGCGCCAGGAATGGGGCCCTGTGCTCGGCAAGGCGATCATCGAGCGGTCGCCCCTGGTAACGCGCCTGATCGAGCGGACCGACTTCCTCGTGCAGGTGACGCTGCCACCGGGGGAGACTCTGCCGGAGGCGCCGCGGGCCGCTTTCGCCGAGGTGCCACCGCAGAGCGAGCGAGTCGCCCTGCGACTGGTCTCGCCGGCGACGCGGACCGATCCGCGGATCCAGGGGCAGAGCTTCTTCTACCTCGTCTCCGGCGACAGCGGCCTCCTGCCCGGGACCAGCACGATGGCGTTCCTGGCGGCGCCGCGGGCGGTGAAGGGCGTGCTCGTGCCGGAGGACGCCGTCGTCCACGGGGAGGGCGGGACCTGGGTGTATCGCGGGGCCGGCGACGGCGCCTTCGTGCGCCATCCGGTGCGGCCGGACGCCCCGATGTCGGCCGATGCCTTCGTGGTCGAGGATCTGCCGGACGGCAGCGAGATCGTGCTGCGGGGCGCGCAGGCCCTGCTCTCGGAGGAGATGAAGAGCCGCATCCGCGTCGTGGGCGACGACGATGATTGAGCCCCCCGCTGCCGCCGGCCGCGGCGGTCCGCAGGCGGCCCTCGTCGGCTTCGCCGTCCGGTTGCCCAAGGTGGTGCTGGCGCTGGCCTGCGCGGTCCTGGTCTTCGGCCTCTACGCCCTCGCGGGGGCGCGCTACGACGTGTTCCCGGAATTCGCGCCGCCGACCGTCACGATCCAGACCGAGGCGCCGGGCCTCGATTCGGAGCAGGTCGAGGTGCTGGTCACGCAGCCCGTGGAGGTGGCGGTCGGCGGCCTGCCGGGCCTGGAGACTTTGCGCTCCACCTCGATCCAGGGCCTGTCGGTGATCACCGCCGCGTTCCGGCCAGGCAGCGACGTCGACCGGATCCGCCAGCGGGTCAACGAGCGCCTGGCGGCTCTCGCCGGCCGCATGCCGGACGGGGTCGCGGCGCCCGCCATGACCCCGCTGACCTCCTCGACGCTGACCGTGCTCCTCGTCGGGCTCACCTCCGAGACCCGCGACGCCATGGACCTGCGCCAGGTCGCTGAATGGACCGTGCGCCGACGTCTCCAGGGGGTGCCCGGCATCGCCCAGGTCTCGCTCTACGGCGGGGGCGTCCGCGCCCTGCAGGTCCAGGTCCGCCCCGACGACCTGATCCGCTTCCAGATCGGCCTCAACGACGTCCTGGCGGCCGCCCGGAAGGGGACCGGTGTGCGCGGGGCGGGATTCGTCGACACGCCGAACCAGCGCGTCCTGCTCCGGACCGAGGGGCAGTCGCTCACCCCGGAAGCGCTCGGGCAGATCGTGCTCCACAACGACGGCGGGGCGAGCGTGGTCCTCTCGGACGTGGCGACCGTCACGGCCGCGCCCGAGCCGGCGATCAGCGCGGCCCTCGTGGACGGCAAGCCCGGCGTGCTGCTGATGGTCGGCGCCCAGGTGGGCGTCGATACACGCGCCGTGACTGCCCGCCTGGAGGCGGCCCTCGACGAGTTGCGGCCGGTCCTGAAGCGCGAGGGCGTGAGCGTGCGGGCCGACCTGTTCCGGCCGGCGAACTTCGTGGACGTCGCCACCGGCAACGTGATCCAGGCGCTGGCGCTCGGCGGCGTGCTGGTGGTGGTCGTGCTCCTCGTCTTCCTGGCGGACTGGCGGGCCGCGCTGATCAGCGCGACGGCGATCCCGCTGTCGCTGATCGCCGCCGCGCTGGCCCTCCAGGCCTGGGGCGAGAGCCTCAACACGATGACGCTCGGCGGGCTGGCCCTGGCCATCGGCGAGGTGGTCGACGACGCGGTCATCGGCGTCGAGAACGTCTCGCGCCGGCTGCGGGAGGCGCGGGGCGGACGGCGCGGCCTGCCCCGCGTGGTGCTGGCCGCGATGCTGGAGGTGCGGACCTCGGTCGCCTACGCGACCCTCGCGGTGATCCTGATGTTCCTGCCGGTCCTGGCGCTGACCGGCGTCGCCGGCCGCCTGTTCGGGCCGCTGGCGCTCGCTTACATCGCGGCCGTCGTCGCCTCGCTCCTCGTGGCGCTCACGGTCACGCCGGCCTTGGCGCTCCTGCTCCTCGGAGGCCGCATGGCGCGCGACACGGGAGCGGCGCCGCCCGACCCGCCCGTGGTG
>Ga0075444_10001861_pt1 | contig 12899 bp, 12 predicted proteins | sample CoawatmetaG01DNA_FD_76836 | JGI IMG/M metagenome (GOLD analysis project Ga0075444, IMG submission 76836) | Marine microbial communities from the West Antarctic Peninsula - Coastal water metaG017-DNA | ecosystem: Environmental > Aquatic > Marine > Coastal | place: Atlantic Ocean: West Antarctic... | reverse complement strand
GTTATTTCACTTGGCTTTAAAACCATTGTGCAGCCAGCAGCAATAGCAGAAGCAACTTTTGTACACATTTGATTCATTGGCCAGTTCCAAGGTGTAATCATGCCAATAACACCAATAGGCTCTTTTCTAATTAAATAATGCTTTTCTGTACTTTCGAATTCAAAAGATTTTAAAACCTCTAATGTGTCTTTAAAATGCGAGAGTCCAGCTGTAACTTGTGCCATTTGAGAAAGCCATAGAGGTGCTCCCATTTCATTAGAAATGGTTTGAGCTAATTCCTCAGAGCGCTTCTCATATTCAGTAATAATATCTTCAATGATTTTAATTCTGTCTTCCTTGTTTGAAAAACCAAAGGAAGTAAATGCATCACTAGCTGCAGCAACTGCCAAATCAACATCATCTTTGGTACCGGCAGCAATGCTACCTATCACAGATTCATCTGAGGGATTTATCACCTCTATAGTCTCGGAACCCATAGGACTCACCCATGCTCCATTAATATAAAACTTTGATTGATTTTCCATCATGCTAGCCTCCATTTAAAATTGAAGGTGAATTATACATAATGACTGTGTTTATAAACAGCGCTTATTTAAGATATTGGATTAGCTTATATTACTATATTTTGTTTATTATTCTTAAATACGTCTATTGCTCTTTGCCTCGATATTCTAAGGTCAACAATAGGCTTTGGGTAGTCTGATTGTGTAAAAAGATCATATTCTGGCAGATGAATTTCTTTTGGTGAAAGATGGTCTAGCTCTGGAACAAAAGATTTAATAAATAATCCCCCTGGATCAAAATTCTGAGATTGGGTCACTGGATTAAAAATCCTAAAATATGGAGCTGCATCAGTCCCAGTTGAGGCGCTCCACTGCCATCCGCCATTATTAGACGCAAAGTCTCCATCAATTAAGTTTTGCATGAAGTATTGCTCTCCTAATCTCCAGTCATGCAGCAAATTCTTTGAGAAAAACATTGCAACAACCATCCTAAGACGGTTATGCATCCAACCCTCATTTAATAACTGTCTCATTGCCGCATCAATCAAAGGAAAGCCTGTATTGCCTGTCTTCCATGCCTCCAGCTCATCATTATTGTGTCTCCAGCTAATCCCCTCTGTTGCAAGATTGAAGGGTCTATTTTTACTTACATGAGGAAACGAATGCATAATATTTCTATAAAACTCCCGCCAAATAATCTCATCAATCCATTTACAAATTCCTGCATTACCAGATGTAAACTCAAATTGATTTAATTTTAATGCCTCTAAAATACATCTTCTAGGTGAGATAATCCCTAGAGCAAGATATGCTGAAATCCTGCTTGTACCATCCAAAATAGGTATATTTCTTGATTCACTGTATTCCATTACCTTGTTATCTAAAAAGGCTTGCAATCTCTTAAGGGCTGCAGCCTCTCCCGCAGGCCAAAGACTCATGTTTACATTATGGAATTTTTTGAACTCTAATAATGATAGATCACTTTGAATAGAGGTTATTTTTGCAGGCTCTGTAGGTGAATCAAGGTCTAAGAAATCCATGGAAAAATTTTCGATCCACCTTCTTTTGAAGGGAGTAAATACAGAAAATGGCTTGCCTTGACCAGTTTTAAGAAATCCAGGCTCGTAAATTACTTGATCATGATAGCTAGATACAGCAATACCTTGCTGGAGAATTGCTTTAGAGGCAAGAGTATCTCTTGTGGATTCATTGAAACCAAATTCATTGTTCCAGAAGATATGGTGGATTTTATATTGCTTTGAGAATGAGCATAAATCTTTTGGAATCGAACCATAAGTGTCTGAGTTGATAGCAATCAGAGGGATGTTTAAACGTGCAAGTGATTGCTCTAGATCTTGTAAATTATTAATTAAGAACTCATGCTTAATGTTTGATTCATTGTGAAGATTCCATTGGCTTTCAGAAAAAATATAGACTCCAATAACCTCTTCACAATTTCTTAATGCATTTATTAAGGCAGGATTATCATCAACCCTCAAATCAGATCTAAACCAAATTGCTCCTCTCACCAATGTATCCTCTCTATTAATTTATTTTTAAGCTTTGCTACAGGAACTGCCAGACCTTTAAATTGATTGACGTGTCCTAGAATTCCATCGCTAATAATTATTATATTTTTCAAAATCTTATAAATATTTATCCCTATAGGAGCTTATTAAAGAGTCATCTGCCATCATTTGCTCTGCCCTGAAAATGTCCGCTGGATTATCAACACCAAGTATTGGTGATGATGACATGACAGCTGAAATTTCATAATCATTCTCTATCAGTCTCATCATATCGATTGACTCAAGCTCTTCTAAGGGTGTTGGTTGCAGCTTTGTATATTTTGAGAGCGAAGCATGTGTAAACCCAATCATGCCCAGTTGCCTCATTGCCTGAGTGCTGTGATGAGGGACATGAGATCTAGTGAAAAATAATATTTTTGACTCAAGGGATATAATTGCTTTAACGACATTTTGATTGCTTAAATCGTCGCCATTAATTAAATAAACTAAATTCACTATCTCAAAATTATTTCTATGAAATGCAGAACTTAAGTTTTTTATGTCTTCAGGAAAAATTTGTGGCTCATCGCCCTGAAGCAATAAAATAAATTCATAGTCCTCTCCTTGTCTCCTAAGAATCTCTAAGGCTTCTTGAGCGCGTTCGGTAGCCCTTTCATGAGTATGACTTGTTAGCAAAGAAGGGATATTATATTTTTTTGCCCAATCGATAATAACCTGATCTGGAGTGGCTATAACTAATTTATCGCATGCTTTAGATAGAACTGCTCTCTCATAGCAATGGGCTAGCATGGGAATTCCAAGAATTTCCTTGAGGGGCTTGCCTGGAAATCTAGAGGATGCCATTCTGGCTGGAATAACGCCAAGAGTTTTTTTCATCTACTCTGTAAATGGAAGTCTTGCAGATAAATCTAACATGCGAATATCAACACTATAAGCAATCATGTCATAACCTTTTTCATGAAGTGCTAAAATTTGCTGCGGTTGCGGTTCTACTAAATGAAATCCACATTTGATTTTATATTTTTTTGCTGCATTTAATATAATGTCTTCAGCATTCATAAATTCAGTTGAATTAAATTTCCCTGGGCTGCCCAGAGAAGCTGATAGATCATAAGGACCAATAAAATATCCATTGATATCTTGGGATAAAATAGAATCAATGTTTTCTATCCCAGTTACTGATTCAATCTGGGCATAAATTTCGATACACTTTGAAGTGTTATTAATATATTCAGTTTTTGCTTTTTCCTCTCCATATCCCTGAGCGCGAGCTAGACCCATACCTCTATTTCCTATTGGAGGATAATGACAGGCAGCAATAATACTTTCAATCTGCTGTTGAGATTCAATCATGGGTGCTAGTATTCCTTTGGCTCCTGCATCAAGTACTCTTTTGATCTGCGACGGACTATGTCCTGAAAGCCTTACAAAAGGCTTCGACCCTCCGAGATCAATTACTCTTATAAGATTTTCTGCTTGATTGATATTAATGGCACTATGCTCCAAATCAATGACCACCCATTCATAGCCTGCCCTAGCAAATATTTCAGCTACCGATTCGTTGGGTAGGCTTAGCCATGTTCCGATTGAATAATTACTCATAAATATATCTCAACTAAAAAGTCTATTATTATCTAATCCAGCTATTGCTGCCAAACCCATTGCATGAATACCCTCATTCGTTAGGCTTGAGCGATGAGAGGTACCGAAGAAATTTGGCAGCTTAAAAAGTGGGTTTTCTAAGGCAGGTTCTATTGCATAGACATCAAATGCTGCAAAAGCATTTAAGTTTTCTGATAAAAAAATATGTAAATCTCTTTCATTAACAATTCTTCCTCTTGCGGTATTAATAATAGTTACAGATTCTTTTAAATGATACATGTCTTTTGCACTAATAATATTTTGAGTTTCTTTAGATAGTGGCAGATGAATGCTTAAAATATCTGCCTTGCTTAAAACCTTTGAAAATTCTTCTTGCTGAAGAAATTTTTGATTAAGCTTTAGTTCATCACATAAAATTTTTAGCTCCTGATCATCAAATATTTTCTCATCAAAAAATACTATCTTACAATTAAATGGTTGAAGCAAAGTTGCAAATTTTTGACCAATGTTGCCAAAGCCTAATAATCCGATGGTTTTGCCAAATAATTCTGATCCTTTCTCTTGAGACCATTTACCCTGTGTAATTTCTTCATGGTTTCTATGGATTTTTCTTAAAGCAATCAAGGTAAGTGTTAATGCTAGTTCAGCGACACTCTGCTTATTAACCCCTGGAATAAATCCAATCATGATTCCTTTTGATGAAATGGCATCTAAATCTAAGTTATTTAACCCAACGCCATACTTACTTATCACTTTAAGTTTTGGTAGTTGCGCCAAGAGCTCGCCTGAAATCTCTTCAATACCAATGATTGCTTTATCAGCAGAGCTTAAAAAGGTTAATAACTCTTGGCCCTCAAGAGTTTTCCCTGTCTCATTCAGAATAATATTAGAATATTTTTTTTTCAATGCCCTAATTAACTCTTCATTCTTAGAAAATGATCGAGATGCAACTGCGATAGTTTCTAAAGAGTTCATATTATTGGCCTAAAGTGAGATTACTAAATTTTGCATCCACCCTATAATCATCTTGAATATTACTTATACGAGCTTTGCCGCCAGCTGCATTTACTATTGCTGCGCCAGCTGCAATATCCCATAAAAAAATTCCATTTTCTTTATAAGTTTCTGCTTTTCCTGAAGCAACGTAAACAGCAGCCATTGCAGCAGAACCAATCATCCTTACTTTTTTCCAATGCTGAAAATCTTCGATCATATTTTGAAACTCCATATCTGTATAATTTGTTTTCGCTGGGATGCCCGTAACAAGAGTTGACTGATTTTTTTTAGAGCAATTCGAAACAGTGATTTCTTTATTATTTAGAAATGCCTGAGATTGTTGGTGCCCATGATACAAATCATCATGATTGAAATCATAGATTACACCAAGAATAGGGGTTAAATTTTGCATCAGAGCAATCGAAACGCAACTAATGGGAATATTTCTTAAAAAATTAGATGTTCCATCCAATGGATCTACAACCCAATAAAATTCACCTAAGTCATCGCTTAATCCAGTTTCTTCTCCCAATATTGAAAATGAGCTTTCTGAACTAATGCTCTTCTTGATGATTTTCTCGGTATCCATATCTAACTGCAGTTTAATATCTCTGCCTTCGTCTAGAAGAATGTGTAAATCTTTTCCTTGATTTGCTAAAAGGTATTTTCCAGCTTTGATTGCTGCAGATTTTGCTATATCTAGCCAGGAATCTAATTCAAGCATTTAGAAATTTTTCTCTAAAATAAGATCCAATCAAGCCGCATACCACCATATGCAAATCTTCAGCCGGACCATATTCACCAACTTTGGTTGGCACATGAATATTCAAGTCACAATTTTCTTTGAGGTAACCGCCGTCAAATGCAGTTAAGCCAACAATGTAAATATTATTATTTTTAGCATATTCTATAGCATTAATTAAATTCTTAGAATTACCAGAGGCAGAAATACAAACAATGGTATCGCCTGGCTTTGCTAGGGTTTGGAGTTGTTGAAGAAAAATATTTTCGTAGCCATCATCATTAGCAATGGCGGTGATAACTGCTTGATTGTCACACAAGCTTATTGCTCTAAATGGTTTTATAAATTGGCGACTACCAAGGGAAACATCGTTAACAAAATGGGTAGCAGTGGAAGCACTTCCTCCATTTCCTAAAAAAAAAGTTGTGCTCCCTGAGTCCCTTGAATCTAAAAGAAGATCTGCAAACTGAGCAATGGGTTCTCGGTCCAGCTGAGCTATTAAATCTGTTAAGTATTCCAAGTACTTTTCGGAGAAATCTTTTGAAACTGTCATCTTTATTTCCTTTTTAGTTGTAATATTTGTCTTTCCAAATCGGATCAGCTTTGTAGATGGTCTCGATTAATTCCATAGTCTCAACCGCATCGTCAATGCTGCCACGCTCAATAGACTTATTATTTTCTAAAGAATCTGCAAAGTATTTTATCTCATTGTCCCACGAAACATCTTTATTATACTGTGAAGTTGACTCTCTCGGCACTCCCTTATCTTTTAAAAGATCGGAGGTAATAACCGTTAACTCCTCATTGCCATAACTTTTAGAGCCTGTAAGCAAGCCACCCAGAATAAGAGAGCCTTTTTCTAAAGTTATTTCTAAGTTAAAAACATGCCTCCACTGAGTTGCGGAAGAATGTAATTGCGCAACTACCCCATTTGACGACCTCATCAAAACATAAGCATTGTCCTCAACATCAAACTGCCAAAATGCATTGTCTATAAAGGAGAACACTTGTGTAAAGCTCTCTCCTGAAAGATATCTAATTAAATCAAGCATATGAATCCCCTGGTCCAATAATATCCCTCCGCCAGCTGCTTCTCTACTTGTACGCCAATCAGTTTGATTAAAACTGATCATTTGAGACTTACCATAAATTCCTTTCATATTAATAATGCGGCCAAGGGTATTGCCATCTATTATTGATTTCGCTTCTTCTACAGACAGATGGAACCTATGATTAAATCCGTACATCAGTTTTAAATGAGGAAATTTTAAAGATTGCTGTTTAACTTTTAAAAGTTCAGCATGAGTCCTCGCTGGAGGTTTTTCACAAAATACATGCAAACCTTTTTCAAGACTAAGGCAAGAAGCTTCTGCAGCAAATTGATTAGGCAAGCTAATAAATATAATATCAATGTCCGCATCAGATATTAGTGTCTTATAGTCATTAAAAACAGTTATCTCTGAGGGAATTGATTGGCAAACATCATTATTTTTTTCTGAGATTGCGGTTACCTTAAAAGATGTATTGGCTTCAATGGAAAGATGTCTGGTTTTACCAACAACTCCATATCCCGCTATACCTACCCTCATATTCACTTATATATTATTTTGTATAAGTAATTCGATAAATTACATTCGCCAAATCATCAGAAATTAGAAGGCTGCCATCTCTCTTGATCAATGGAGCAGAAGGTCGTCCTAGTGCTTTTTCTCCATCTAACCAACCAGTAATAAAATCTTTTGATTCAACGGCATTTCCAGCATCATCTAGGGTAACTCGAATTACCTTATAGCCAACTTTTGTTGATCTATTCCAAGAGCCATGAAGTGTGATAAATAGATTATTCTTAAATTTTTCTGGGAACATATCTCCATCATAAAAACCAACACCTGTTGGAGCCACATGGGCTCCTAGCTCAAATATAGGATCAACATAATCGTAACCAGACTTAATATCTCCATATTCTGGATCTTTTATATCTAAAGCGTGGCTGTAGGGAAAACCATAAAATAAACCATCTTGATCTACTCTATTTAGTTCGCATGAGGGACTATCATCACCCAGCCAATCCCTTCCATTATCCGTAAAATAAAGTTTCTGAGTCTTCGGGTGAAAATCAAATCCAACACTATTTCTAACCCCCCTAGCGACATATTTCCACTTATCATCAACTAATCTAAGGATAGATGCATGTTGAGGATTATCTGAAAGACAAACATTACACGGAGCACCAACATTAGTGTAGATTTCTCCTTTTGAGTTATGCATAAGCCATTTCCAACCATGCCATTTATCATCTGGCATATCATCTGTTACTAGAATTTTTTTAGGGAGTGTTGAAGAATTTTCCTGCAACCAGTTCTCAATATTTTCAATTTTCCAAATTTTACTAATTTCAGAAAAATACAAATCTCCAGCAAAAATACTTACTCCAGTAGAATAAGTTAAGTTGTCTGCAATCAATCTTTTGGAGTCTACCTGTCCATTATTATCAGAATCAACTAATGCTAATATTTGACCACTCCTTTGTCCGACAAATATAGTCCCATCAATTCCTTCTGCCATCTGTCTTGGCGAATCTAAGTTATCTGCAAAGATAGTAATTACAAAACCAGGCTCAAGTTCTAATTTCTCAATATTGGCAAAGATATCTCCACTCATAAATAATATTAACAAACCAAAAACCGAGGTTTTTTTTAATCTCATCTATCGAAACCCTCCACATGCTGACCTAAAATATTTATTATTTTTTTATTATTGAAACTGCCGATAGACTCTCTGAGCTCATCAAGCACAGGTTGTAACTTTTGGGGCTCAATAAAAGATTCAGTAGCTTTAAATATTTTTGGATTATCTGTTTTAATTTCCGAACCAGAAATTAATAACTCCTCATACATTTTTTCTCCAGGTCGCAAACCAACCTCTACGATCTCTATGCCGTCACTTTCAACTCCATCGGCGTGATTTTTTCCGGATAAATGAATAAGTTTTCGGGCTAAATCAAAAATTTTTACTTGCTCACCCATATCTAAGATAAATACCTCTCCTCCGATAGACATTTCTCCTGCTTGCAGCACTAAACTAGACGCCTCTGGTATAGTCATAAAGTATCTCATTACATCCTTGTGCGTTACAGTTACTGGACCACCTCTTGAAATCTGATCAATAAAAAGTGGTATCACAGATCCTGAGGAATTAATCACATTCCCAAATCTCACCATACTAAATTTAGTATTGCTCGTCTTAGAATTAATTGATTGAATAATTATTTCAGCAAATCTCTTGGTCGCACCCATGATATTAGTTGGACGAACAGCCTTATCTGTTGAAATCATCACAAAGGAATGCACGCTATATTTCGCAGCGGTCTCAGCCAAATTATGGGTTCCAAGAATATTATTTTCTGCTGCTTTTGATATATTATTTTCATTCTCCACAAGCGGGACATGCTTATAAGCTGCTGCATGATAGATGTGATCAATCGCAAACTTTTGAAAAATATGCTCTAAGTTATTAATATCTCTAATGTCACCTAAAATTGGAACAATGTTTGTACTTAAGTTTTTTGAATTTTTAATTGCTAAACATTCACGCTCAATATTAAAAAGATTGTATTCAGAGAGTTCAAATAAAATAATTATTTTTGGGTTGCTGGAAAGCAACTGCCTTGTTATTTCAGCCCCTATTGAACCCCCGGCACCTGAGATAAAAAAAGTCTTGGATGCTGCATCTATAACTTTAGCATTAGATATTCTGGCACCTGGCAAAATATCATTTATGGAAAGCTCTTGAATATCAGTGACTTTTTTTTCGTTAGACAGTAATTCGTTAAGAGGTGGCATGGTCCGAACCGCAACCTTAATCTTTTCTAAATCTGAGATAATCTTTCTTCTTCTTTCATATTTAATATTTGGAATAGCAAGCAGCACTTCTAGATTTGAGTAGAGGGATTTTAATTTTTCTAATTTATCAAAACCAGCAATAATAGGAATATTATTAATTTGTAAGTTTTTAAATGTTCGAGAGTCATCAAATAAAGCAATAATATTTTTTGATGGGTCATTTTGAAATGCTTGGAGGAGATCGTTTGCAGATCCATCTGACCCAAAAATGACTACTGGAGATGCATTGTCATCTTTTGTAACTGGGTATAAAAAGTATTTTGCTACATCTCTAGAAATATTTATAAATGCATATAACACCGATGAGAGAAGCAGGCCCTGAAGAATAATAATAGACAAGAAGCTAGTAGAAATTATATTAAACTGAAGGATATATATGGCTGCCCAGGAAAAGCCAAATAATAAGGAGCCCGAGACGCAAAGAAAGATAGAATCTCGGGAATCAAAATATCTAATCAGCGATTTGTAATACCCAAAAAAATAAAAATAAGAAACAAAAAGAGTGGCTGGTATGGCAAATGAATAAATTTGTCCAATTATTAAGGCTAGAATATTTGTAGAGAATTCTGGGGAAAGAACTGTTGCCATTGGGGGGCCAAATACTAACCAACAAATAAATGCTAAACATAAATCGTTGGAAATGACTAAGATTGATTTCTTATTTCTTGGAAGAGCGTTGAGAGTTTTACCAATTAAATTCATAAGTATTTATTAACGGTTAGTCTACGTCTTGCAAATTGAATTCATTAAGTAGTTTTGCATTAGATATACGAAAATTTCCAAATAAACGACATAAGATTGATTGTAATCGATTTACGCGGAGCATGGCTTGAAAAATAAAATTAGGAAAATAAATAATTCTCGCTTTCTTATTAATGCTAGACGCAAAACTTCTTAAAAGCTCATTTGTAGCAAAAACTTTAGTATCTGAAAGATTAAAAATTTCATTGTTACCGTAAGATTCTTTTTTTAATGTAGATTCTAAAATTGAAGATAAAAATGCATACGATAAGAAACTGCGTTCATTTAAGTCTCCTGCCCTGAATGATGGGATTGGTAGACCTCTTTCCACAACTTGAAATAGTTTTCCAAGGTTGGATTTGGGATGATTAATTAATACTGGAGGCATTCTAAAAATTACGTAGCTAAAAGATGAATCTTTTGAAGATGAAGAAATTATATTTTCACACAAAATTTTTGCTTTTCCATAGAAGCATGAGGGGTTCAGAGGTGAGCTTTCCAAAAAAAGCATATTCTCAAATGAATTATCGCCATATACTTTTGCAGTGCTAAAAAAGATTATTCTCTTGCATTTGAGTGCTCTCATGCCATTGATAATATTTTCAGTAATTGCAACCTCAGCAGGAATATCCAATTCAGTTATTTCTGAGTTCATCGACGCAAGATGAATAATGCAGTCTATAGGTACCAAAATTTTGCCAGCATTCATATCTTCATATGAGTAAATACCATCTGCTGGAGAAGAGGAGGATGAGGAAATACAGGTAATATTATGATTCATCTTTTTTAAATCGTTTAATAAGTGGGAGCCGATTAATCCAGAGGAACCAGTTAGAGCAATATTCATATTAATGATTTAAAATAGTTTCTTATTTTACCTTACAAAATGTTGCATAAAAAATTAATTGAACTAGCCAGAAATGTAATATGCATTTTAGGATTGATTGTTGTATCACCGTTTATGCTATTAGCTGCATTAGGATTAATTCTAGAGGATGGATTTCCTGTTTTCTTTATTCAGGATCGCATAGGGAAAAATACAAAGGTTTTTAAAATTATAAAAATTCGTACACTTAAAAATAGTGCTCCGCATACTGGAACTCATCAACTTGAAGGCAAATATAAACTTTCAGTTGGCTCTTTTATTAGAAGAATAAAATTAGATGAATTTCCTCAGTTAATAAATGTTATTAAGGGTGAAATTAATCTCATTGGTCCTAGACCGGGATTACAAAATCAAAAGTTGCTATTAAGTCATCGATTGGAGCGCCAAGTATTTAATATTAAGCCTGGTATTACTGGGCTTGCTCAAGTAATGGGCTATGATATGAGTAACCCTGAAGCATTAAGTAAAATAGATGCCATATATGCTAGAAATAAATCTTTAGGTATTGATAGCGTTATTCTCCTGGCAACTTTTATTAACTTTCCAAAAAAGTTTTTATCTCAATGGTTTGGCATTGAAGATATATCAACTGTTAAGTAAACTCAGCTAATGTTAAAAAATTTATTTAAGAAAAAAGTGTCTTTAGATCTTATAAACACTCATGAGGCAGATGTAGCCTTGAGGCTGATGTTTGAAATCGCTATCAGCGATGGCTCACTTGACGATGCTGAGCTTCAATTAATTAAAAAAAGAGCAAGTTTGATTGCACCAGAAGACGTAAAAGCTTCGAGTATTGTTAAAAAAATAATAGATGAAACAGAAGAGTCAGTTTCGCTGTATCCAACTGTAAAAAAAATTAATACTACTCACTCTATAGATGAAAAAAAAGAACTTTTAAAAGTGTTATGGGAATTAGTTGCTGCTGACAACGTGATTGATCCTTATGAAGAAAATTTATATTTCAAGATTGCGGAACTCATTAAAATTCCTAGATCGCAGGCGAATCAAATTAAACAACAAAACCTTTAGGGTTTATTAAGATAAATTGGTGAAGACCAAGCCCTTTCATTATCTAAAGCAAGACAGTCATCACTTAAATTAGTTTTAAAGCTGCCTTTACAAAGATTAAAATCTTCTTCCTCAACTATTGCTCCTCCATTGATAGCAAGCGTTGCTTCTTGAATGGCTCGAACGTAATAAACACTGTCTCGGGAATAGTTTTCATCTTCGAACTCAACTGAACATTCACTTTCACCAAAGCATGATAATGTCTTCCAAGCATCTTGAATTAAAGGGCTAATTGCTTCACCAGCGTACTCTTGTGGAGTTATCTTAATTATTTCAATTCTCTCAATAACGTGACGTTTATTTGAAGGGTTGTAACATTCACCAGCACATAAATAATCTAATCTTTCTGATGATAATGCGTCAATGGACTCTGATGGGCAGCCTTCTTTTTGCTTAAAGCTTCCCGCTGCGCGAACTACAAACTTAGGATTTTGACTCATAGTAATCTCAGAACCCATAGGTGCTGTCCCAATGGGAGAGTTTACCAAGTCAAACCATAATAAGATTCTTGGACCACTCGTTCCATAAACATTTTTATTTTTCAGCGCGGACCAGATCTGATCTTTGCTCCGACCTTGCGAATGCACAGCTAAAATTCCTCCTGGATATACGAAACTTGAAACTCTCTCACTATCAGGTTGACTTTCTCCAGGCTCAATTTTTGGGAGTTCTGGAAAATTGGGATCTTCAGCATTGTATTTATATTCCCACATTTTAGATTTAGGGCCCATCGCAAATGTCATCTTCCTTCTTTCATATTGCTTATATCCTGTTCCAGGTCTAGCAGTATGGTCATCGGTTGATGCAATAAATCCAAAATTGTATCTTTGAGGATTCTCTTCTCCAGACTCAAAATTTGAAATTGCTAAAGCATATTGTGCAGATTGTTTTGGGCGATAATTAAATGCAGGCTTAAAGCAATCTGTACAT